>Ga0126342_10005953_pt1 | contig 21477 bp, 16 predicted proteins | sample Cyp1metagenome_FD_92528 | JGI IMG/M metagenome (GOLD analysis project Ga0126342, IMG submission 92528) | Coral microbial communities from Lord Howe Island, Old Settlement Bay, Australia - Cyphastrea 1 metagenome | ecosystem: Host-associated > Invertebrates > Cnidaria > Coral ... | reverse complement strand
GGGCGTGGATGGTCGTGGTTGAGGTCCGACAGCGAACACTGTGGATCGCGAGTCGCAGTTGAGCAGGAGGACGAGGAGGACAACGAGAGGAGGAGGAGGAGAGGAGGACGAGGCAGGAGGAGGAGGAGGAGGAGAAGGAGGAGGAGGAGGAGAAGGAGGACGAGGAGGAGGACGAGGAGGCAACTGACATAAAATCTAACAACCCTCACCTGGCAGGTGGGGAAAAAATCCCAAATACATGGATATACCAATTTGTTTAAATGGATCAGGTGTATGGATATCGAATTATGAATATCCCATTATGGTTTGGGTATGTTTGGGTTATACTAACTCTGTCACTTCCCAGTCCCAGTCCTGGGTCCCGGCACTGGTATCCCTGACTTCTACGCTTTGTGAGTTCATTGACCTGGATCAGTGCGGTGTCGCTCTGCAACTTTGAACCGTTGAGACCCTTGAGCCAGGCAGATTCAGACCCTTGAGATCTTTCATCGCTGTATCAACAAAGACTCAACAAAAATCTCATGTCATCTCTCAACTGATCACTGGTGAGGCACTTCACTGGCAGATTGCAAGATTTCTTGTTTCTCAGTGCACTCAGCCGGGTGAACGATGATTTTCTGGCTCAGACCCCCAGGTCTCCCTGCTGGATCTTCCACCCATTCGAAAAAGAGAGGATGCGCAGCCCTGTCGCTCTGATTCAGGTGGGCCTACCATCTGATACCTCTCAGATCCATGAAGTATGTCCTGATAGACTCCAAAGGTAGGCATATACATATAATATACGGTATATTGCAAATGTATGATATGGCTTTATGATAATGTGAGCATTGGAGGTTTACTGGTTTACTGGTTTGCCTCATTTTTTTCAGTTCCCTCGACTTCTAATTCTGCTAGAAATCAATACACCTTGGTGGAAAGATCCCTGCCAGCGCCTTGGTTTGGGCAGTGGCTGGGATGTTCGCTTCAAATATCTGGGACACTTTAAGGATTATCGGCATATATCTATGATATAATTTATATCTATATGATATAATATAATGTAATATAATATAATATAATATACTATATTTTGATATTTTATAATATAAGACAATATAATAATATAATAATATAATAATATAATAATATAATAATATGATAATATAATAATATAATAATATCAATATAAAATAATATAATATAATGAAATAAAATATAATATAATTTAATATAATATAATATAATATATTATAATATATCTTATGTAATACTATAATATATATATATATATAAATATCATTATATATATATATATCCTACAGTTCCAAATGCGATGTTTAAAATTGTTTAACATGGTATTTGTTCAAGTACGAGGTGTAATATTTGTAAGAATAAAGACTATTTTCAACTATTTTCAGTTACACTACTTGACCCTTCCCTGGACCTGGTATGTCAGAGATGTCTGGGATGTAGCTATTGGGTAGCTAACCCCCAGGTCCGGTCAACCTGGATGCACACTTCAATGAACTTCGTTGCTAATCTTAGAGACCCCAGCCAGGGAAAATAGCTGGTTGGTGGTTGACCTACCCCTCTGAAAATTATGAGTTAGTCAGTTGGAATTATTATTTCCAAATATTTCCAATATATGGAAACATAAAAACTGTTCCAAACCACCAACCAGATAGTGTTTGGCTGGGTATTCTATCAGAATAAATGCTAGCAACCAATCTTCTACCCTCCATTCACCAGCTGATTTATTGGCGATTTCTAAAACCCATCAAGGCTTAACCATAATTAAGATGCTTAAAGCATGCAGCATGCTCAATCCTTAGTAATGCCATCTGTTTGGTGGTTTCAACCCTCTGAAAAATATGAGTTCGTCAGTTGGGATGATGAAATTCCCAATCTATGGAAAAGTAAAATTCATGTTCCAAACCACCAACCAGTCATGTCATGTCTATTTTTGTCTCCCCCCCCCATTCTGCTCCAAAAAGCAACGTTGCCGACACCGTTGCCGACGCCGCCTCAAGTTGAAGGTGGCCTCTGCCGATTGCACGGCCAATTTGAAGTGCGGCCGATCATCTGCACCTCGGAGCCGTCTCAAAGCACCATTTTTCATGGAGCCATGGTAACGGGTAACCAAGCCTTTTTGATCACCATTTTTAGAGGTGCTAACTCAGTGGTATCCCTTCTTTTTATTTCTTTTTCACCATTTTTAGAGGTTGAAAAAGAAGAATTATCCCCAAATGGTAGGATTCTTATCGGGTTTTGCGACATTAGTTAGCCTTTAGTCAATGTACAAGCATGCAGGTATGGAACTTCCGAGGTTTTTCTTCCGTTAGGAAAAGCTACCCATGAAAGTGGTGGATTTTCTGTATGTCCGTTGAACACTGGAGGGTAGGGTCTAGTTTTACATCCCAACAGGTAAATCCACATAATTTGAGTGTTTTTTGTAAGGTTGGTAATGGTTGGCATGTATTACCAACCCACAAATACAAGTAATTCGTCTGTTTTTGAGTGGTGATGCGGTGATGCCAAGTATAGCAACCATTGAACCAAGGATATTTATGCTTATCCACAATCCCACAAGGTGGTGCCCCATAGTTAGCTAAGTTGGTTTATAACTCCCATAACTATGGTTTATGGCAGATATAACTATACTTAATGGGGTTTATAAACCAACTTATAACTGGGGGGCAACATCCTGCACCATACATAAATTATAAATCGTGAACCACGGATTCTATGAGTATTTTCAGGGAACGCCAAGGAATGCCAACTGACACTTTTCCAACGATCGGGCAGGCGCTGTCGCAGCTGTCGCATCACTGCGACGTGGCGCAACACGCATTTCGCGTCCTGCGTCCTAACTTGACGCCCTCTCGTTGTTCCATGGAAGAGGATATGAAACTAGAACTGCACAGAGACTTGAAGGTGGACACTGTTTATGGACCGTGACAATTGATGAAATGTACTGAAGGTGATACTCATTTTGCACAAGAACGCCGGAGCTGTCTACTTGCTTTCAGTATTTTTCAGCTAATTCGCCCAAAAAACATTTTCTTGGATCTATCATTTCAGTTGCAGGTATGACAAGAGTGCTCTTGGCAGATGAAGATCAACATCATAAACCATCAACCATCCCCAATTCCAAGAAATGGGTGGTATAAAGATCGACCAGCGACCATACCGTAGGGGATTCGGTTTATCACATTAAGGTACGAGTGCAGTAAGCAGGTCTCAAACTTCACAGTCGCTGCGATGTTCTGTTATGTGCACCAATGCACCATCAGTTGGGCACGACGGCTTGGCGAACCGATTGTCTCTTTGTCGGTGTCTCTTGTTCCGCGTTCCACGCCAAAAGGGGAAAACAACAACGAATAAAAAAACACACGCATGTCCTGGTCTTCCTCCAGTAAAACAACACAGACCCTGGCAGATAGGGTTGGAAGATTGGTGTCCACAGCAAAATGTGTTTTTTTCAGGGTCTATTTTGATTTACCAAAGGGAAGATCCAAGAAATGAACAGAAATAAACATCACAAACATCTGTGTTGACTGTTAATTGCTTCTTCATGCAGAACTGTGTCTTATCCGGTGCAGTGAAATACCTTCCAATCCGCCTTTCTGTCAGTTCAGGACCGACCGCCGGTGGAGAAGGTGTGCAAATCTCCCTGATGGTAGTAGCCTCAATGGTACGGCTTTTTGCACCACGACATTTTTCTCCGTGCAGTAGGGAGGTGCAGTTGGACTGAAAAACATGGGGCTATAACCCCCATAAGTTGACTACTTACATATGGATGCTGGTTGGTGGTATACCATGGTATACCTACCCCTTCTGAAAAATGATGGAGTTCGTCAGTTGGGATGATGAAATTCCCAATATATGGAAAAATAAAACATTTTCCAAACCACCAACCAGGATGGTTCTCGAAATTAGGGTACTCCTTACACCGTATGCTTTCCCCAGCACAAAATAGACAAATGTTGCATGAGCCCGGGCAGCCCGGGGTCCATTTCAGGAAACACATTGTATATGCCATCAAATCATATCCCAATATATCCCGCAAAATGGTTGTAAACCAGCAATTTTGGGAATGGCCTTTGCTGGTACGAGTACCATCTATTTCTGGCAAAACTGGGGTTACAGTACTTGATTATTGGGTTTAGCACATAAACGATATTCCAATAATCATCCATTTATTTTTCGATATATAGTTGGATATATAATTGGATAATTATTGGATGATTATTGGATACCCTCTGGTAAATAAACATAGACCCTGAAAAACACCAATTTCCAATGGAAACTAGTCTTCCAACCCCCATCTGCCAGGGTCTATGTTAATTTACCAGAGGGTATATATATATGATTATTGGATTATATGATTTATACATATAGTTCAATAATCCCAATTCTCAAACAATATCATTCCAATAATCAACCATCGTGAAGTATTGTTATCCATTGTCAACCATCATGAACCAGTCATTCCCAACGATGTTTTTCCATTGCCAACCATAGTAAAAACCACAAGAAAACACGTATGACACCAGCATAATCCTTGTATCATTACCAATTATCACATCCAATAGATATTCACCAGTATTAAACCTTATGGATCCTTAACATTGTCAAACATGATTATCCATTGTCAACCACTATTGATCATTATCAACCATGAAGCATCATGAACCTTTTCATTCTCAACTCATTCTTCTCCATTCAACAGTTTCCCTCTGGTAAACTAACATAGCTATGGAAAATCACCATTTTCAATGGCTAAATCCACTATTTCTATGGGCCATTTTCCATAGCTATGTTAAATTACCAGAGGGCATTTCTAGTAGAATTAGAACCTGATTGTTGTTGGATTAACCTGAGTAATTTCACCTTGTACCTCCAAATGGATAGCATTCTCAACAGTTATCATCCATTCTCACAATGGTTTTAAACTAGTGGATCAATATCTAACCATTATCACGGATTATAATGGTTATAATGGCTTATATCTAACTATTGACAATGGTTATTGGATGTTAGATGGCTTCATGATCCACCACTCTTCCCCAAGACTGCTCCGACTATAACCAAGAGACCATCCACTTCCCATCCCAAGACATCCGCCGAACTCAGCACCCGATGTTTGGAGCTGTAGACCTGGCTTTATTTTTTTCGCTGGCCAAGAAAAAGACATGGCAGTTATAGGATTTATGGCCGATATAACCAGCTTTATGTAGTTGATATATATATGTATATATATATGTAGTTATCTTGGTAATAACTAGTAATAACTAGGTTTTAAGTTCAATATGTTCAATTTCACCAAGGCTTATGGTAGTTATATGTAGTTATTATATGTTATTATAATGACTGGAGTCTTCATGTTGCATTTTTTTTCCAAGGGCCACCTCATCGGATCTGTATGGTCTCAGATGGATAACCAAGAGAGTTCACGTTGGCAAAATATGAGTCATAGAAATTTAACATCGGATGTACAACATAATATAAATCATAATATAACACGAATATATTAACATTGTATCTATTAACAATGGGAATATATCATAATATAATTCAGTGGGAATATATTAACATTGTATAACCAACTATAACCAACTACAACCTCTGGGAATATGAATCATAATTCATAATTCATCATATATGTGATAGAATGAACATCTTCCGGTCACAGGAATGATTCTGTGGTTGACAAAAAGGACGACGCTTCGCGGATCGGAGAAGGTACTTTCCAAGGTGGACGCCATCAGAACATGATGCTATCATGATCTTGGGAGCAGATTCCATCTACAGCTTTCAATACACCTGTAAAATTCAATCTTGAACCCATATTCATCTGGTTGGTGGTATACCTACCCCTCTGAAAAATATTAGTCAGTTGGGATGATGAAATTCCCAATATATGGAAATTCATAAAATTCATGTTCCAAACCACCAACCAGTCATGATCATTTCATACCATTTCCAAGCGCAGGACATCATCGTGGCGGTATCCGCCCTTCTGGTCTGGTGATATCCCCAGCTTCTGGATGAAATGGGCAACCTGAAAACGCATTCTTTTAAGCTGGTAAGTGTACTCATGTGCATTCTCGACAGACTCCATTTCAAACAAAAATACTCCAGGAACACAGAGCTACATATATTTGATGATCTATGACGTAAATCTTATTTAACACTAGTCATGTATCATATATTTGGTTATAAAATACAACTGTTATAACATGTAACTCCAAATCATGTTATTTAACAATAGGTGTATATATATATATATCATTATATCTCATATATTTGGTTATCATTTACTTATTTGATGATTATGATATATATCCATGCTTTTATCAGTAAATGTTCCAGATGATAAAAAGCCATGATCGCAATGATCCACACAGGTCATATTGATCATTTTTCCCAATAGGACATGTAGCTAGAAATTGATGGAGCTTGTGGATTGCCATCTGCCATTTTTGGGATCTCCAATGATGTGAAAAAGTAATATCAATGAAAACCAGGATTAAAAAAAATATTAAATTCATCATGTTCATCCAATATCAATTGCCATGATATCAATTAGTTCATTTCATTCATAAGCAATCAACAGCTAGGCTTGCTAGGCCCTAGGCCCCAATCATTTTCACAACTGCCGCACCCTGAGAGTGTCAGGACTCAAAGATCCCAGCTGGACGATGGCATTCCCTGGCGGCAAACGGCGCCGGTTGCAACGTTCTGAGATTATAATTGTAGCCTAACAATATCCCATAGGATCCATGTATGGTATATATGCTAACATTGGGGGTGTATTGATGGTAAATGGATCCTATGGGTATGATAATCTATAGAATCCATGGTAATTATGAGGATTACAATAGGCTATGATAATTTGATAGTGATTGCGATACTTGATTGTGGCAGATTACAATGGATTGCAACACATTGTAATAGATTGTAATCGCCTACAATAAGAGTATCATAAAATCATATGACATAATGTATTAACCCCCCAGAAATGTTGCAAGAGTAGGTGTAGTTCGTGGTTCTGGCTTTCCCACAGTACAGCCTACACAAATGAGTATGGTTGCACAAGCTGCAAATGACAGTTCTGGCCAGTGACCAGTTGGAAATGCAGCGAATTCGACCCGGAGACAAACACTCTCTACCTTGGTCATTGTGGTGAAACTGTCTCCTGACAACAAGATCTGTGGTCTACCTACCATCGGTCGAACATCATGCCTTCATGTTTTCAATCCATGGGACCCAAAATTTCAAAAAGAGTATAGTATAGGTACATATTCGTACCATCACCCCTCCAGATTATACGGTAACATAATATTCCAATATCATTCCTTTACGGTATTGCAACAGTAAAAAGTATGACGTATCAATCATATTCCAGCAAGCCCCCCAAAAAAACTCACATCAGAACAGATAAACAAAAACATATACTAACATAGTATAGACTTCGTCATGAATTCCGTTGAACTCCTCAATTTCAGTCTCTTTTTTCGGGGCTAAAACACCGTTTTGGCCATCCCCCCATCCCCAACCCCAACCATCCCCAACGGTCACCGGGGCCCGGGGCTCGCCCCAAAGCGCCTGTGAAGCGCACCGTCTCCAAATCGATGAGCCGCGCGGCGGAGCGCTTTGCGCCCATGATGCTGCGCTCCGACTTCACGCTGCCTGAGCCATGGCTTTAAGCCATGGCTTTAAGCCATGGAAAAGCCATGGCAAAGCCATGGCTTAAATGGTGAATCTATGGCGAATTGCTTAGATTCTGAGAGAATACTACTAATGAATACTGATGAGATCTTAAGATATCGTAAGCTTCATATCATTGATGTGTTGCAAAATCCATCGTTCTTGAGCTGGCTGGGAAATGCCACCCATTTGGAGGTACAAGGTGAAATTCCATGAAATTACTCTGGTTAATCCAACAACAATCAGTTTCTAATTCTACTAGAAATAACTTGTAAAACCATCCCAAATTGAAGGTGTTCGTGGCATTGGGTCAATCCCACATCATCAACGAACAACTGTTGACGAATTAGGCGCCTCAACCCCCAAACAGTGATATCCAAGTAGCATTAAAATTGGTCGCCCCATGAGTGTGGTGCCACATTCATCCACCAGTCACTACCAGTCCCAGTTGTGAAGCACCAGGATAGGACGAGGAGCCTGGCCAAATGGTGAGCACATAGATCCCATAGTTTCGCACCTTTTCAGACAAGGCTGCCATGGAGCGGTCGAAGGTCGCCTTGTTACCTGACAATGTTTGGCCGGCGACCTTCACATAGGGTCAAAGTCTACAAGGTGAGGCCCCCGGCTTTAACTTGCTTTGTAACCCCCATTAACTATATAACTATAGTGAATTATAGCTATATGCCCCAACAACCCAACAGTTTTCACCAAGTTATGTGCGTCAACGCTAAGTTATACGTGTTCAGGCCAATTGACGAAAAGAGGCGATCCAAACTGGCTCACAATCAAACACAACCCACAAACCATACATTCAAACATCAAACATATGGATAAGAAGAAAACCGACATGTGTATCATGTGTATATACATACATATATATATATACACACTGTAACTGTACATACATACTTATATAAACACCATTTAAAATCAGGGACACGAAACGACAAGACATGAGAGCTACAACGCAACAAACCCCTCTTCATGGGGATTTCTCTGGGCAATGATTGGTCGAGCAAATCATCATTTCGACCCATATCATCCTGAAATTAATTTCTATATATATATATGTATGGTATATGTATAGTCTACTTTAATGAGCGTCTTTTTTCCATAAGCCTTCATGTTTGCCTTTATTACTTCTGCTATTCCTAGGTGAACCATATGACGTAAACTGGAGTGCGAGGTGCAACTATTGACAGTGCCCAGATTGGTGGATTGGTGCAAGTGCAAAACATAGGTGTCCACTTCCACTTCACTGTAAAATGAGATAAGCAACAAACACATATCGCTGTAGATAATCTATGGGCCACAAGCCACACCTACCATAAAATGATATGACCAACATGTCCAAAAAAGATGTGGCAAACTCCACTGAAACAACCGAACTCTATGAAATTCAAATATGAATGACATAGGGTACAGCCAAAAAACATACATCACCAAGGATTCTCTGTGAAATGGGTGTAGGTAACATCATGTCAGGGCAGAGAAGGTAAGTCCGTCCATACAGGCCAGAGTATATACGGGGGATGACCGAACACAATCAAGAATACTTCAACAAAACTCCCCGACATGTAAAAATCACTTGTGACCATCATCCCGGCTCTATTTTTGCACATCCAAAGATAAAATGTTAAACAAATACCACAAAACTGGAACGATGGAAAATCCCAAAAAACAACAACATTGGAATCCATGCTACACAACATCAGATCCAGAATTTTGATCCGCAAATTTGTTGTCATTGTGACGCTCATTTAACCGGATGCTTTTTTTTGATTTTCAAAGGATGATCATGGGCACATTTCTGTAGTTGCAACTAAAAAACATATACTGTATCATACATACGTATATATATAATATATATATATGAGTACATATATATATGATATATATATATACACGGTATATATATATATTGATATATAGAAAACCACCAGCCAGCAAGGTCGATGCAAGTCTTGTTTTGTAGTCCAAAACATTGACATCTCGCTGAAAGATATCAGTCTATATCCCAAGTCCTTTGCTTTAAAGTCTTGCACTGGCAAATGGCCATTTATACATTGATGATGTACTTCTTAAACATAGTTTTAAAAAGATATGACTTTTCCAGTTCGCAAAATCTGAATTTTCCAACATATATCATTATATTCAGATATGACTGTTCTTTTAGTTTTTAGTTTCGCAAAATCCAGGCTTCTTGGCCTCTGAGTGTTTGCAAATTTGTTCGCAAAATCCAAGGTGCAGTAGTACGACATGGGAAAGACCGGGATGTTCATCTGCGATCCCCAACTGGACACGTTAATGACCACGCCGCGGCCGCGACGGAGGTATGGCAACATGCCCACGGTCAGACCTGTGAACGTTTAGGTGGATAGAGGTGGGCATATCCATGTCTATACAGTATATAATGTATATATATATATCATATATATATATATAAATATCTCATATATATATAGAGATATGTATAGATGATGTACATATATAGTGATCATTGTATATGTATTATATATATATATATATGTATAATCATATTCCAATACCATCCAATACCAACTGAAGGTGTAGTGGAGTTTCAAACCAACAAAAATTGGAGATTTCTTTAACAAAAAACGGGAGGACTAGACCAATCTCCAACGTCGTCGGTCCATGCCCCCAAAGCTGTCATCGAATGGATTGACACCCTCAGGTGTTATCAACCATGGCAAGCTGGGAACTCCCCCAAGCTGGGAACTCCCCCAAAAGTGAACAAAATAATGAGAAGATCATCTATAGATTGGGAATTTTCCAGCAAACCATGTTTGATGACACCAGAGTGTCAAACGATTGAAACTATTGTTTTTACTCCCAAATGTAAGGCTTTCCCGCAAGGGCTTCTGACAAACAAGTGAAGCACGTCCCTTTACACTGCTTGGTGAAGAACGGGATTCCCCGTTCATGGATTGCGAGAATACCATGAATTGGTTAGTAATCACCGAAAATCATGAAGCGACCGGGGTTTCGAACACCGCTCAACTGACTCCACAGTTCATCCTAACCAGCCCAGCCTATGTGGTTCAGACCTCCCACGGAAGTCTGCTCGTTTAGGAAGCGCATCGGCTGATTCCAGATGGGTGTGGAGAAGAAAATCATGTCCGGCTTTGGGATGTAAAAGGCCTCAGGCAATGAAATTCTTGGACCCAAAAATGCAGATCTTATAGTACAATCTAAATATAATATATATATATATATCATTATAATATATTATATATATATATCATTATATATATATATATCTATATCTGGAGACTATGCAGATATCTAAACGATGTAGGACCAGTTTTGGTCGGTTTGATGGTTTTTTTCGCACATGTGAAGGGATGTGAGCATGGGCCAGTTCCATGGGTCCAGATGATCCTTGGGACGTGGCACCTGCAGATGATGGTTCTGGTCAACTTACATGGACCTTAAAATTTGAGCCGCGACACCATACATATATATATATGTGATTATATTTATGTATATGTATTAGTATATATATATACACGTATCTGATCATCTGTACTTTCCAACCTGACCTTAATTAGTTCGCCTTCACCTTTCACCACCGACCACCATTGACCAATATTGACCATTGGCACCGACAGCATCCGCTGGGCTCCCCGACGCTGTTGACGCAAAGGTCCAGCCTCCCGTGGGTGTCCGCGATCATCTTCACCATGGCCATGTTCTGCTCGTCCTGAGCACATGGGATCCATGGGATCCATCAAACTTTCCACAGGGAAAACTGGGGTTAAACCCTGGTCACTTCACCAAAAATATCATTAATATAACATGTATAATTATAGCATGTATATAGATATATATCTGTACACAATGTATGGATATGTATGGTTTCTAAAGTTATAGATGTTCATGCTGAAAAACAAATCCATGATATCCTAACTGATAGCACATCAATTTGATAGCATTTGATAGCTGGGTAATTGATAGCTCTTACCTGTATGGATTCTTATGCAACATTTGGATATCACAATTCTCCCATTCAGAGGATTGCATTCAAAGGTCGCATGATCCATCTCCAGGGTCAGTTCCTGCATGGGTCCTTGTAGCAACTGAGCCCCGAATCTTGCGTCATACAGTTCTACCGGTTGCTCAAAGTTTTTTTGATTATGGATTCCCATTCCAATGGCCTACCAGTAAGGCAAGTCCTCTTGAACCAAAAAGTGTGGCCTATGTTAGAACACACACACACTTGCTCACTCACTATTTTCTCCAGATACTATACTCACCACATTTTTGTTTACAATTTTCGCATAGCCTCACCATTGTTTTGGTCGCCACAACATTGGTCGCCACAACCACCCCGTTACGGCGGCGTGTCGTACTCGTCTCGCCTGAGCATGATCCACGTGCACCGCGACGCCAGTTCCACCCATCTTCCCGAAAGTCGCCGCGGTTTCGTCGACGGTACCCATGAGGATGATGTCTGTCTCCTGCATCGATGCACTTGGCCAATGGAATTGATAGGGACGGATATTCTGTTGGATATTGAATGGTGATATGTCTGTGTATATATATAATAATAGATCTAATAGTAATAAATAGCAATAAGAATATGATTAACTATAGTAATAATAACTATTGAAAAATAAATGTAAATAAAATGTTTGTAAATAATTTTATATGTAAATAATGTTATATATACGTGAATCTACATGTCATGAAGTGTATGGATAATGATATATGTATATTGACGTGTATATAAACATATGTATGTGTATACGTGTGTATATACTAATGTAATATATATATATATATGTATATGTATATGTATATATGTATATATATATATATACATTTGTGTATACGTGTATATAAGCGGAATATTTCATTTTAATGGATCCATCAAGAGAATTTCTAATCTAATGGGATACAGTACATCTGTCTATATTTCACCAACTGTGTTGTGTCTGAAACTAGGGTAGACAACGATAGATACTGCCATCGTAATAGGACATATATTTTTTAAAAGACTGGTTAGGTGAGTCTGTCTCCCCATGAAAAAAAACAACAAACATATGCCCCTAAAGGACCAAAACCAGGAGTGGCGTGGTGTAGGTTCGGTCATCTTGCTCATAAAAGCTCCACAACTATGGGCAGATAATCTGGAGGAAATGGGATGTAGAACCATCATCAAAAGGGGTTTGAGCAACAAAACTAGACATGTAAGCATCAACTATGCAGGTTAACAACTCTAAGGGACCCAAGCTAGCAACAAGTAGTGGTTTTCAGTAGTACTTCTCTAGCTTTTGAAAAAAACAACATCTTGCTTATCTCAATGATTCTTGATAGATGTAATATTCTTTTGACCCATTTTGTAGGATGGCGAACAACCACTTTCAATCAAATCCTTGGCTTCATGGGTGCCTTATTTTTGGTCGCCATACCCAACTGTCTCATCAACTTCTCTATGTCAAACTCACTAGAGGGTTGCTCCAAATACCACAGGTACAAGGGGGGTAAAATGGGTATACATTGGGGTAAAATGACCAATTTACTCCCCTTGTGGCTATCATTTACTCATAATGAGCTGGAATAACCCTCTGAAATGGACCCATGGAGTTGGACCTTCAGCAGGGCCCGAATTCATCGAATTTTCCGAATTCATTGAATGGGGAAAATCTCCAAGAGATGCCCTTCTTCAGATGACGTGAAACAGATCCTGCCAAAAAGGAACAAACATACACTCCTGTATAATATACATATACAATATACATATATATATATATACATGATATATATATATATATATCATATATGTGACATATGATACATATGATATATATATATATGATTTCATATTGGATGTGGAAACCCGCCATTTGTAGATCACTTCCCTAGGGAAACCATGACTTTTCCAGGGTTTTTATCCACACCTTCGCGGGGTTTCCCCGCCGACTCCTTGCCAGGAGATGACCGTCCGGTGACGTAGACGATGCCACCAGCCTGCGCTTGAACACCATTCTTTTCATGGGTTAAATATGAAAAAAAACATCCATGGGTTTTAAATATGTTAACACCATGATTAATCCATGTTAACACCCAGTTGCTAAATATGTTAGATCATGGATTTAACATGGATTTAGCAACTTGAGTTTTCTTCAACTCCCAAGTTGTGTTTTTTTACATATTCATCGAGTTTCCCATCCTTTTTCAAGTGCCAGTGGTTTTCCATACCTTTTTCCCCAGCCGTGACGTTCACCACCGGCCTCAGCCAGGGACTGAGCGATGCCTTTGCCGATGCCACGGCTGGCACCTGTGACCACACCTAGGCAACAAGACATGTCGCGGAACGGTAAAAAATGGATCTTTGGCGACAAAAATGATGATATCATGGGAATTCACATGGTAACTTTCATGTTGATATGTATGTATATATATATACACACTATATAGATATATATATATATATATACAGATAATTACATGCATGCATATTTATATATATATGTATATATATTTATATACACATACATGTGTATATATATATATATGTACAGTATAATATGCGTATAATGTGGATTTAATGGGATGTACAACACTCAATATAATATTTGAAATTGTCCGAACATAAGATGTTCTTCAGCAGCCAATTTGCAGGGACTTCAGCCAATTTAATCTGGATTCAACGAATCGATCATGAATATGGTCTGTGGTAAATAGCAGTGACATAGCCATTTTATCGAATCTTCAAAATGCGATGTTCAATTCCAGGTACACTCTGTTAAATAAACAAAAAAACCTCGAAAGTGAGAAACCAGAAATGAGGGTCTATGATGTCTATGTTTATTTTCAAAAAAAACAGTGGGTAGATCCACATAACAAGGCCATAAAACAGGCTACTCACGTCTCGAGCTCAGAGCCAAGATACAGACCAGTCCGCTCAATCGCTTGGTTTCCTGACGGTGAAACCAGCTATGATTTTCTCAGGCGTTTTTAAGAGAACTTTATGGAACTTTAAGCTGTTTGGAATGTGGAGATCAACTGATCAACTTTTATTTCCAAACCATGCTGTTGAAGGGGTATCTCCCGAAACTCGTCGGCACTCAGTCGAAATTCGCCGCAGCATGGCGCTGTGGAAATTCGGCGCCTGTGTCCCCACCATGCGCTGGGCACCCAAAAAGGGTTTGCTGGGTAAGGTGGAGGGGCCACTCACTCCAGGCACCTCAGATAGGCTGCGAACTGGTTCATTGAACTGGGAACAAAAAAAGATCTTAAAGCTTTGAAAGCTCCAACTAGAACCAAGTGGATAACTTAAGTTTCGACATGGATCATTTCGCTTTGATACCTATGGAGGGCATATCATTTTCAGCTTCATCATCAGTCTTTGTACAGGAAATTGATGGGAATTGCGGTTCAAGCGCATTGGAGCAAACTGCCGATGAAATGGGTCCTATCAAGTGATTTATCACATTTCTATATGTTTCTAATGGATCGCCTCAATACTATCTTCATAACCAATCGCATCATTATTTGATGGTGTAGGTGTCTGGTACCATCTGGTACCTGAGACCACCCCCCGAAAAAACAAAAAAAAGTGTCAAATGATTGGTGAAACAACATGAGCAGTACATCATCCCAACTAAAAATAAACCTTGGCAGTTGTGATGAATCTTTTCCCTTCTTTTTGTTGTGGCTTCAATGGAAAAGTCTGCCCCCACACGGAAACCGGACCCTGCAACAGCCAATGATGCCATACTATGCCCAATCCTTTCAGCCACATGAATACTCGAGGCGCAACTTTCTCTGAGTTTAACTCTTCATCAGCCATTTCATCCACCATTTTTTTCAGCCAACCAAACCAGATATGATCTAAACCATCATTTTGGATCTACCATCTGGTTATGACTAACATAGCCATGGAAAGATTCACCATTTTTAATAGGCAAACCATTCATCCAAAATCAGATATATTGTTATTCCAATGATTAACCATAGATTAACCATAGATTAACCAGGACAATTCCATGGTTCCAAAGCACCAACCAGTCATCCAACATGACCAGGGCACGCAATGATCCAAGGGCCTCGTAACTCCCAAAACCTGCAAGTCCACCTGACGACGGATACATTTCGAAAAACCCACGAAACTTGGAGATTTCTGACTGATACATTGGATACATGGTCATGAAATATCAACTTGGAAATATCAGTCAGAAATATCATGAAACTGATACTTGGAGATTTCTGACTTGATATATGGGAAATATATGGGAAATATATGGGAAATATATGGGAAATATCAACTTGGAAATATCAACTTAAGGAAACATCAACTTAGAAATCATGGACTCATGATATATATATTTCTAAAAATTATTGGAAACTCAACCTTTACCAAACGATACAAAGTTGGAGTATTTTCGGTCCACAGACATGAGACAAACAATCCACAAAAAATGGGGTCAGCATTGGGTCAATGGGAGATACTGGGGGTTAAAAAAACATGAATGCATGCGAAGTTCATGAGTTCCAGTGGTTTTGGTGACACAAAAACTTGTTTACATGTAAAAATCACCTGGGTGGGTCTTCAAGACACAGATGTTTCATACCAATCGCACTACCTTTCACCCAACCCATGGCTTTGCGGTGAAACATCGGGTAGACACAATTTCTGGACAATCCGATTGTATGTTCTCATCTGCAGAAAAATCCTTAAAAACTAAGTGTGATGTTTATCGGCATGTATTTCCATTATATTCTATCACCGCATGTCCTACACTACTACATTACTACATATGTACTCTGGTATGTATGTAATCGTTTTGCATGAGTGAAATTAATATCTGTTAATTAGTAATCCCTGATTAATAACTTCAACAATGCACCACATTTTTTTTTTCCTTGGATGTTACTTTTCTCCATGTCTGGGGGGTTGCTATTCATAAGATATATGTCACTCATCAGATTACCATGGAAACATCGTTTTTGTGGTGGCCATCTGGTTATGACATTCACAGGGCTTGCCATGGAAAGATTCACCATGCTATTAAGAACGGTGTTTACCATCTAGAAATGGGCCATCTATACCATGGCTATGTTAAATAACCAGAGGGTACATATAAACCCAATTACATGATCTTCTCGTTTTCATGGTTTAATCTCCATGCTTCATGGATAAATTCCCTACAAGGTGGTCCCCCATAGTTAGCGAAGTTGGTTTTCGACCACTCGAAATAGGCTCTCTGGTAGATGATGATATGGTTTATGCACCAACTGGCTTTCTCTTTTTGTAAGGTACCATTTCTATCCATTGATCATCATTGTGGGTAAAACAATAAGCATTCCCCAGTCATCACCATTTTCATAGATGGTATAAACTTACCATTCCCAGTCATGGGTGCTTTATGGCATTGTTTTACCCACATTATATCATATAGCTATTATAAGCCACTCAGTCATTACATCATATGGCTATGATTATCTTCTATTCATTGATCATTGTTTTACCCACATTTATCCCACATTTATCATTGATCTGGGCAAATTAAAATAATTCACTAACCTGAAATAAGGCCATTTTGGGATGATTCCCCTTATTAACCATGATTCCAGTGAGGTCGCAGTGTGGTCGTTATAATTTGCCCAGATTGATCATCATTTATATAGGTGGCAAACAGAAAAACCATTCCCAGTCATGGGTGCTTTGTTCTTATTATGGTTCAATGATTATGTTCATGGCATTTATAGATATTTATAGTTGATTTACCTATGAAAATCGTGATTTTTCATAGCTATCTTAGTCTGGTTGGTGGTTGACCTACCCCTCTGAAAAATATGAGTTCGTCAATGGGAAGGATGACATCCCATTAATATGACATGGAAAATAATCCAGCCATGTTCCAGTCACCACCAACCAGATCACCATCATATTCCCATTGTTGTTGGTTTATAGCCTATTAACCATTATTACCCTCTGGTAAACTAACATAGCTATTGAAAATGGCCATTTATCGTGGATTTACCCATTAAAAATTGTGATTTTCAATAGTTATGTTAAATTACCAGAGGGTAACCATTATTAACCCAACCAACCCACCAGTAGTTTACCAGGCATCCCTGAACGGCACTGGTGCCCCGTGCCTTGGCAGCCGCCTGGCGCGGCCGCAGATCGGCGCAAAGCTGCCGCGCCCGGTCCGTCAGCGCGGAGCACGCGGAGCTGGAGCTCTCCGCGCGGTGCGCCAGTAGGAGGGCCGCCCTGGCCATCGGGGGGATTGAACTGGGACTGGTTGGTGGTATGCCGACCCCATAAAAAAATATGACTTCGTCAGTTGGGATGATGAAATTCCCAATATATGAAAAAATTGGAAAAATAAAATTCATGTTCCAAACCACCAACCAGGGGATAAATAGGTCCTATGATATAAGGTGAACATATCAAATATTCAGGTATTCAGGTATGTATATGTATATTTAGGTTTTCAATGAGTCACAAGGTTGCTATAGCTATCTATGATATCTTAAGGTTAAAACCATTTATAGCTATATATCTATAACTATGCTTATACGGGCTATATCCAAAGTTATGGGGGCTAATAACATCATGGTTATAGCATGTCATATCCATTTCTAACCTCAACTGCAGTAGATATCATAGATGTTTACCCTGGGGTAAACTAACATAGATGTGGAAAACCTATGCTTTCCCTCGAAAATGTCGAAGTGAATGGTGGGCGTTCCACATCGAACTCTTACTTTACTGCACTGGAGAGTAAAATGCTTCTATTCCCATAGTACAGCCCCCAACAGCTCTGGACCTCGCGCTTTGCAATGCTTTCTCGCGATCGCCTTGGCCTGTGGAGGCCCCATCAGGGGCTGGATGTTACGGCGGGAGCTACTTGGAGGATCCGGAAAATGAGCTGAAATGCTTTGTAAATAGCTCATAAGTGTCTGATTTTGGAAAGTAGCAAGTTTGTAAATTGTAATCTAATTACTGGTTGCTGGTTTTAACCTCAAGATATGAAAGTCAGTTGGGATGATGAAATTCCCAATATATGGAAAAAAATATGTTCCAAACCACCAACCAGTTTTTACATGAAATCATAATATGTATGGTTGTTTTTGTAAGGGCATCAGGTTAGAGGGGAGGGTTCCAAGGGTGCCAACACCCGCCTTGCTGTGCCTTGGCCGTGGCCAATAATGCCAGGGCCTCTCCTGTGGCGACCCAGGAATAGTGGTTAATCATATCCCACATAAAACTGGGTGAACTGGTGAACTAATACATGGAATGTGGGTAAAACAATAATAATAATAGGTGGTATCAACCATTCCCAAATGGCTGGTTTATGGCATTGTTTTACACATTATATAATATGGCTATTGTAACCCACTTAGTCAATGGGATGCACATCCAAGTAGTAGCACTACTGACGAGTCAGAAAACAGGGATTTCGCGATGTTTTGCTCGTCATGTCTTCAATGAAAAGCATGATATCATATTCCGGTGCCTGGGGCAAAATAAAACTGCGCTCCATTACAAGATTCAAAGGGAGAATGCTGTCATCCTCAAAACAATCATCGTTTGCTACATATCTTGCGGACATTTGGGACCAAATGGGTAAACCTCAAGGTTGGGAAACCAATGGGTCAACAAAACCCCCGTTTGCTCGAGCAAGTATCCCCCAGGTCCTGTCTTGTCACCTGTTGACTTGAATTTCTCGGTGGCTTTGTCAGCAGCCTGGCCGCGCAAAAAAAAAACTGGGGGTCAAAACCACTTCAACCAGCCTATTGTCCAAATGAAATCTGTATTCTAGTGGTGTTCCAGTGGTCTCTTACCTCAAAGCATATCCGTTTGCATTGTTTAGCGTGCACTTTGGCATGTGATGGTCCATGTTCAACATCAACATCATCAACCCTAGGATTTCAGGTTTAAGTTTCTATTCATAGTATTTAGATGTAATTAGATGTAATTCGTAATTCACCAAAGATATCTCAATATTATTATTTTGTAATATCGTTCTCCATTCGATCAATAATTACAGTCACACAGTCAACCGAAGGCTTGGTCTGCAAGGTTGGAAGCGCCGAACGCCTCCAACGCTTTCACCCAAGCTTGTTGGAGGCTATAGGCCTGATCGAATAGGAATCTTTTCGGATGGTGAGAAAGGCATGGTGAACTTCTCCGAAAAGTAGGGATGTATTCACCAGTTGGGATTTACCCGAATGGGCATCTTCTCCAAAAAGGGCATTAGTCCTTAAAATTGCCATTCAATCACGGGGAAAATGATGCAACACGGTAACCTATTTTCAAGGGAAAACTAATATAGTCGTGGCAAACAACCATGGGGTACCCAGTTTGGGGCCCTCTGCAACGGCGCAGTTTCATCTTCAGCATCAAATCATCCAAATTTGTTCAGTTGAGCCATTTCCCAACTGTGAAGGCAGAACTCATGGTTTAAAGAATCAACCATAATTTAACATTTACACTTGTTCAACAACTATCTATCATTTAACTCATGGTTTCAGTATCAACTGATGGCCATAAATGTATTAGTTTCAACAATTATCATTTTATGCGTTCTTTCCTGGCCGTAGCAATAGATAGTTGTTGAAAACCCGACCCTCTGGCAGCTGGCTTGCCAATGATTTTGATCCAAACCCGGACGAGACTTCAACAATATGCATGTATATATATATATATGTGTGTATATATATATGTGTGTATATATATATGTGTGTATATTCAAAAACTATATGATAAAACCTAGTATATATATAATATATCTATGATTGATTTCTTTGCAATATATATATAATAGTCATATTAAATGGGTTTGTCAGGACAAAGGCTACCCCATTCCATCAACTGGTTCAATCCCTGGTGGAGAAATATCCACATCAAGCTGGTGAAATCCCTATGTTTCGTTGCTGAATCCCATCCCGTTACTCGGTGCGCCTGTTCTCCATGTTGGGTTGCTGAATTCCCATGAATTCCCTATGCTTCATGGCAAAAAAGGCAAACAAAAATATGCCCACATACATTCTTCATGGGTTGAATCATTGAATCCCTATGATGGGCACTACCATCTGGCAATCTAATATAGCTATTTAAAAAAAAAAAATAAAAACATCATCTGGTTGGTGGTTTCAATCCCTCTGAAAAATATGAGTTCATCAGTGGGATTATTATTCCCAATATATGGAAACAAATAAAAGGTTCCAAACATTTCCAAACCACCAACCAGTCATTGTAAATTGTAAATCACCGAACTAAATGGGCCATCTATATCATAGCAAATTATAAAATTGCCGGAGGATACCATGAAATGGTTGGTCATCCCTACCATCCCTACCTATTCTTTCTTGGTTAATTTAAACCCACCTTCCATCTGTCTCTCAAATTGGCGCTTTTCTTTCCCTCCGTATTGTCATTGAATCCCCCCACAGGGCCAGACTTTCCGATTTCTAAGGATCCAAAGTCATTTTTCAAGAAGACCACATCAAAGAAGCTCTCGTCGCTTCTCGGGGTTTTGTCTGAAATGGCATGCCCCTATACAGTCATCGACAGAATTTTGGAAATGAAAAAAGGTTCGCGCGCCGCAGTTAGCGGAAAAGGTTCGGGACCGAAACCAAGACAAAAAGTTAGCGACATTACGGACTTTCAAAAAAAATAATTTTTGGAAATAGCAATTTTCAGATCCTGATCCTCTAAAAAAGAAAAAACAAGTGAGACAAATGTCTACAAAAGCCTTTAATCCACGATGCAAAATTAATTTTGGAAATCTTACTTATCGGATC
>Ga0126342_10005952_pt1 | contig 21478 bp, 28 predicted proteins | sample Cyp1metagenome_FD_92528 | JGI IMG/M metagenome (GOLD analysis project Ga0126342, IMG submission 92528) | Coral microbial communities from Lord Howe Island, Old Settlement Bay, Australia - Cyphastrea 1 metagenome | ecosystem: Host-associated > Invertebrates > Cnidaria > Coral ... | reverse complement strand
TCGACACCTATTTTTTAAATTTTAGCCCCTTCCCGTGCCCCCCCCCTTGCCTCCGTTTCCCCCCCCGGGCCCCCCCCCCCCACCAGTCTTAAGCCAAACCCGGGCTTGGCAAGATATGACCTCTAGAAAAGGGGGGTGGCAAGCAAGAAGAACAAGACAGTGTAGATGAGAAAGATTCACCACATCCCCTCCAAAATCTCATCTTTCCCATCGCTTTCCACAGATGCCTGGCTCACAGGCAAAGAGCAGCATCTCAAAGACTTTCTCCGCAAACGTCTTCATGAACTAGAGGCGGGACCTGGCGGGCAATGCAGGGAGTGGCATACCGAACTGTTTAACCACATTTCACTGAATCGCTTTGCAGAAAAATGGGCTGGAGACCCAAGATATGGTAAAGATTCATGATGTTCATTGATGTTGTTGTAAAATGTCACATCCATTTTTCACAAGCCTGCTACTTGAATTATCTTGAATTTATATATATATATATAATGCTTAGTCACAGTCGCTGAAATCCCTACATTTCGTGGTAAAACATCCTCCTTTCCAATCGAAGAGACCAGGTACAGCTGCGAAGAGACTTGCCTGGGGATCATGACGTCAGAGAGCCAAGTCACTGGCACCCTGGGGTCCCTGGGGTCCCTGCTGTTCAGCAAAGATGTGGTCGTTTTCACCAGTAAAATAGGCAGATTTGTACCTACCCGGGTTAGCCCATGGAGGATGAGAGGTGAAAGGCATAGTTCACTTGAACACGATTTGTGAGATTGGTGATCTAACCAGCGAACAGGAACATTGTGATTTCACTGAATTTCAGCGACACAGGTCATTTAAAAAGAACATATGACCGAGAGATGATACTTTGTAAAAGGCGTTTGATCCTGGTTTGAGAACTGTTGTATTAGTAGAAAGGACTCCAATAGGTTCCCAAAATGCTTGAAGTATGTTGGGTATGTCTGAAAATGGGGTATACCCCCAATGAAATAGCCATAAAAAGTAGGGATAATGATCATTCACCAACCATTGGGTAAATGGGGTTTAGCCTATTTTCAGACAAACCCAGTTGCTTTCCGAAAGCCATGGCGCCATGCCACGTAACGCGGGTCATCCGAAAGCCATCCGAAAATCACCTGAAACATCCAAAGCGAGGAGCGGGTGCGTGAACGCACGAAGGCAGGGATACTGATACTGGGGGCAGGGGTGGAAGACCTTCAGCATATCTATATATATACATATGTATATGTATATCTATATCTATATATATATATAGATATAAGGTCCGTTTTCTTCATTTCTAGCCCCTACCTGGGACAATGAACGCAATTGACCTGTGTTCTTCAAGGGCTTGAAACCATCAACCAGCAAACAGTAACTAGATTCAAATTTAGACCATTTCTTTTTGGTGCTTCATCCTTTTGCATGCGTACTTGCCGTACTTGGAGAGGTACATGGAAAACAGTCCTATTTCCGCTGCAAGTGGGTGGGAACGCCATCCTTCATGGTCGATTGTCCATTTTTCAGCAGGATGGGACTTGAATGTAGAAGGCTGAAGTAGCCTTTTAACCATGTTGTTGCCGTCAATCTGGGCCGTGGTTGCATTTGTTTGCCATAAATGGAGGTATGACTTCTTTTCGCCGTCCGGATTTTTGGTAACAGCCTCACGAGCTTCAAGGCAGTGGAACGTCTTCAACGTGCCGAGAAAGAGAGCGAATCATCTTTGAAGGACCTGCTGATAGCTGTCTCAAATTGTGGAACTAAGGGGTTGTCATTCGTCATTCCTTGACCAGATCAAACCCAGGGACTGTGCCGGAAAGGTAAACTTATAGCTTGTTCAGCATTCTCACAGTCAGGAAATGAAGCCAAACCAATCCTTGGTGGGGAATGCCCACCATCAGTCGTCATCCGCATGCTGGAAACCGGTGGAATTTGAAGCAATATTTTCCACAGGTCTTCACGGTCTTCAGCATGGATGTTTGTTGAAACGCATAGTGGGCCTCAAGCAGATATGAAGATGGGTTTCCCAGCTATTTTGATCCAACCATGAACTGGATTTCATGACTATAGATCTTGAACTTTGAATGGGCTTCCTCACGATTTTGACATATTTTGAGGATTTTCGAAGTGGTCTCCGATAGGGTTTCGCATGCTTCATCCATTTAAGGACTGATCATAGGTGTGTGAGTCGTTGCTCTGACTTTTTGAGCCATCTCAGCTCAAGCCTCACTGTCTTGCTGAGCCGCCAGCGCCGCGCGTTTCTTCAACATGGGAGGTACAGACCCTGTAGGCCGGACGCGATTTCGATATATTTCTATAGTGCCGACACATCGAGAACTGAGAAAATTATATGGGTTAGAACCCATTTGTATCCCATGTGAGGGCAGATACATATAGGATTCATTAGGATTCGAGATGTTGAGAGGGATTGATTTCAGGTGCCATGGAGCCTGGGGTGAGAGGGACAGGTTGCCACGACTTTTCAGTGCACGGGATGTGCAAAAAAGTATAGACACAAATCAATGTCCTTCAAAGTAGCAGATTCAGAATCAGCACCTTTTTCGCGCAAATTTTCTGACCAGAAAAGTCGTGTGGGAGGTTGGCGTACAGCAAGAACATGGGCAGCAGTGCTTGGTGCCGTTGCCACCCTGGATGCTTGGTGAAAAATCTTGGCTGGTGGAGAGAGTTTTTACCCATGGAAAACTATGGTATCCAGCTCAAAATTGTCAATTCTTGTGCTCTGGCACGTAAGATTGGCCATGTTGCTAGCTGGCTAGCTGTACAGATAGTTTTAGGATGGAGACTTTTCGATGATACTCACCATGTTTTAGAGGAGGCTTTGCTGTATATGGTGGTGACTTTTGGGATCGGAGAATTATGGATAATCCACATCCTGATTTATTCCATTTGTATCCCAGTGTGGCCCCATGTTTGTTGGATTTTGTCGCTTGTATATCCAATATTATATATATATATATTATAATATATTATAATATATTATAATATATTATATTGATATATTAATAGTAATAGCACAGATTTATTTGTACGTATATCCGCTGAATATAGCTTAAACGCCACCAGGCAACGTTGAGTACTCCCATGTCATCCCAGTATCGTTGACTGTCCCATGTCGGTTCGTTGGTCAATCATTTCCTGAGGTCAGCAGCGTCCTGATGCCCTTAAGGGTAGATGCAAAAATTGTCTTGCCGGGGAGCCTATCAGACCAGGGAGGCCATGGGTGAGCTTCAGTGATTTAAGCTGCTGCTGGGGTGCTCCATTTTCGATGGATGAAGAATTTTTCAGCCTGGACGTCTTTCGGAGACTCAAAGGACCACTTTTTGGGGATGGAGATGTGATCTGAGGATCTGCGACTTGCTGCTGAACGAGGGGGTACAGTTGTGGTATACTGCACTGCCGCACTGAGGATTCTTTACCCCTTGGCAGCAATCTTATGGTATTCCAGGCTTGGCGTGGTGGATTTAGGCTCAAAATGAAGAAACTCCTAGATCATGTTCAGATTTGGACACAACATGTTGGAGAATTCTTCGAAACTTTTCGCGTGTGTTTCAGCGCATGTTCAGACAGCAGTCCACCGAACACACCCTACCCATTGCACGCTTTTGATTTGACCTTGTTCGACTGTTTTGACCACAAAATGGAGGCTTAACACAGGTCATTTATATACAACCATTAAAACTCTATAAACAACAAGGGTCTTTGGGGTGACACCAGTGGCCCACCATGTTTGATGCTCAGACAACACCTCCATGACCCAGCAGGTGGCTCAATGAAAATCGGTGGCATTTACTGGATTTTGGCAGATTATACTGAAATCAGAACCCCATGCGAGCCCGCTTTTTAGTCCTTGGGTTGGCTCAATGTTTGAAGGAAAAGATACATCAAAACACAGAGTCCTTACCATGAACTTCTGGGGATCTGCCGTAAAATGATCCTTCATCTCATTCCGACGGGGACTTGTCTGATAATTTCTTTGAGCTACTGCCGCATAGTTTGGTTTGCTGAACATTCTTTTATCCATGAAAATCGCAATATGTTGGGAATAGATCCCCAGATTAAGACAAACAGTTATAAACATAATATCGGTTACACATCCCATGTCAACAGCCAGCAACTATATACCATTACAATATATCCCAGAGAATCCCATCAAATCCCCATTGGGCCGTGTGCAGGTGGCGCGTGGCCAAACCTGACGAGTGGCTTTTGGTGCTCCGCGATGGACGCCTGATTGGACAGGGCATAGGTCTACGCGCCTTCTGTGGGTGCCCTGAAGCGACGGGTGGCTGGTGAATGGGCTTTGTTGTAACCAAAGAGATGGTTGGTGAAGGTTGGTTGCCAGATCATGCCAGATCTCTTCATATTTTTCAATTGGCTTTTCATTCAATATATATATATATATATTATACAATTATGTATCTGTATATGTATGTATTAATGTATTTTGAGGGGACTGTTCCCATAGAATGTCCAATGCTTCCGCCTGATTTTTCTTCACATTTGCGTCGTCCCCTTGCATTTTCTGGGTCATCGAGGTGGCGGGATTCGGTGGCCAAGTTTCCAGCCACCATTCAGAAGATCCGATTTCAGGCCGCACAAGTGGACAAAGAGATGCAAGGTGCCGTGCTGCGTGGAGATTTTGGGGATATTTTGGGGATTTTTAGGGGATTTTTAGGGGATTTTTGGGGATCCGACTGGAAAATTTGGCGCAGGGAAAGACAGAGTGGAGGGGTTTGGGGATGAACTTGGGATTTTCTGGTTATAGATGCCTTGTGAATAAGCCAAAGGGCAGATGCAGAAATGAAAAAATGCAAAACTGTGGAGAAGCAACCTTGGTTGCGTCTCCGAATCGGTTAGTACTATTCAACCAATCCTTTCCCCATAGTGGCAAACAACCCCAAATGTCCCAATTAGCTTAGTATGGGGTTCCAAGAATCCGGGTAATTATCAATCATTAAGGGGGATGCGTCGGACGGGTTTAGAAATCATCACTTTGTTGCAGGGTATCCAAGCTTTAGAAGCATCGGTTATGGTTTGATTCGCGCACTCCGTTCCGCCCTGGAGGGCTGGAAGTGAGTGGCTACCTGAGCTGGTCCGTCAACCGCACCGGAGAGGCTGACGCTATTTGTCTTGTTGCTTGGGTGTGCGTAAAAATTGCTTCATTTCACCCAAGTACAGTATATAATTCATAATATTATTGATCTTTTCCGGGTATGCGTAATTTCTTTTTCGACACATCATGACATCTCAAGACGTTGAACGTGCCCCTGTGGGACACGGCCAGGGGCCCTGGAATGCCTACAAGTACATGGCGATGAGAGACCTTGATGGGGACGGTCGGCCACTGAGCTCTCGCCAGAGATAGATCCACAGTTAAATCATCATGAATCGCACCGCGCTGTTTTAATGACAATGAATCTTGAGCAGATATCTAGTTGTGATGTAAATAGTAGTCATATGATCATTGTGGTGTTTATTTTTGTATGTTATAACTACATTATATAACTACAATTTAATTAGTAGCTTATACTAATATTATCCATTATTCTTACATATTGATTCTGATAATTGTAACTTATAACTACTCTACTGATAACGATTTAATAGTGATCTTATTACCAATGGAAACCGTTTTTTTTGGTGATAGGGACGACCACAAAAAAAGTCGCCAAGGCACAGTGGACTCAGATGCGGGCTCCCAACACATTGCAGAGATGGCCAAGGTGCAGCTGTTGGGATGGTGACCCGGTGATGAAAAACGTAGCTTTTTGGAGTAGATGACCCATAGAAATGATGATTTACCGGGTTGGATTTTTCTAAAAAAGTGGTGATGTTTTATAGTCAACTTAGTACACCGTTAAATCAGAAGAGGCTACAATATATCTCGCAAGACTGGCAGGACTTTGGGAATGATTCTTTATTGTAATTATTTTACCACATTCTTGTGCAAAACCCGACTAAAGGTGACCAGCAGGTGATCGGTATAAGTTGGAATGCGCCATGACTTCGAAGCTCCACATTGATATCCAATGTCATGTAAGACTTTGCCGTGGCTGCAAATGATTTACCGCCAAAATTGGATGCCATCATATCCTCAAAGTTGACAAACCATTTGTGTGTCCCGCCAAGCCCACCCATCAGGTACAGTTGGACATGAGCCGCCCAGCAATTTCCAGCAACCTCACGCGATCTCAGCATATTTGTTATTCGTAGGGGGCACCCCGAAATAGGTTGACTCATTCCAATGTATGATTCCCTTGTCAACCCCATAGCTATCCGCAATATGCTGAATCAATAGCATTGAGCTGAATCAGATCTTATTGGTCTTGCAGGTTGCTCGCTTTCTTTTTCCACATCTTGCTTACTTTTTGGCTTGCTTCATCTTGCCTCTTGCCTCTTGCAACTTGTTTTTGCAGCTTGCTTTCCTCTTGAAGCCTTATTGCTTCATCTCTTGTCCCCTCTTCTCTGACGCGCTCCCCCTATCGGCAGGGGTCGGCGGATATCCCATGATCTGTTCCTAGGGTATCCGATTCTGTTCCCATTAGATCCCATGATCTCAGTTTGATAACTCCCATAGAATTCCATGGATCCTAAATCCGGGGACGCCCCAGGCCGTGGTGCGAAGCCAGGTGGCCAACAGCACGCTCTCAGAGGTGCGGTTTTCAAAGGTGGCGGAAATCTTCTGATAAAATATATGGACACATCATAGGAAAATCATGGGAAAATATGGATGTCATCATGGGAAAATCATGGGAAAATCATGGGAAAGTATGGACACAAACCTGTAAATCCTTAATGACAAAGGTTCCATCTTCCAGCAAACCATGTTTGATTACCGGCGGGTAAGAACAATGGTTCCATAGTTGAAAGTGTGCTTTCTATCCTTTCTATCCGATCTAACTGTCAGATACACTTAGGATTGCTTAACGTATCTCATAGTTGAAGAGGATTTCCAATGTCTGGGATAAGATGATGATAATGACAATACCAACACTATTTACAATAACTGTCATACTGATAATCATCGTTTTTATATTCCCCCTCAAATCTAGTTCCAGGGACCTGGAGAAGCCTTATTCTTACGAATAATCACACAAATTGTTATTACTGACTGCAACAATATATTACTAACAGTGACAACACACCCTGTCAAGAAGTAGTAGTTGTGACAGCAATTCTTATGATGATTGCGAATGAGGACAACAGTTAAACCAATAGCAACAAACAACATGACACCAGCGACAATAGTAATGGTGAACATAACAACGATAATAGTAATGTTCATGACGCTCATGGTGAGCATGAACATGACAATCATCGTGACAATCACAATGATAAAAGGATTATATATAGCAAGGACAGCAACAGATTGACCAACGGCAACTGACTGGGATCCCTCACCCGACCTGAAAAAATCACTGTTGCCAGAAGCTGATGTCGTTCGCGTCGTGGTCTTCAATCATTTGTGTTTCAAAAGAGCTCAGATAGTTGATGATTGTTGATGTCTTTTGCTATTAGAGTTGTTTGCCTGTGATGATTGCTGAACCTGCAGTTCCTTCGGTTCTCCATCACATTTCCTCCAATATGGTCATGTTGGTTGCTAATGAGATGAGTTTTTTTTGGTTGCTTAAGACCCCCCATGATCCTGTTTGATGTCCCAATTTTGCATGTTTACTGGTCCTCTCCCCTTGATACATTTTATCACCAGTTTTGTCACTTGAATGTATTTATTTTGTTTATAATGTATTGACTTTTGTGGGTCCAATATGTGTGTGTATATTTCTGAATGGACGTACAGTAATACAGACGTACACATTACCTAAACACATCACCAACATAGTGAGATAATACTACTACTTTGATCGTCCCAGGTGCTGACCCAGCGGGAACGCTTCCGAGATGCTGTGAAGGAGAAGGTGATGCAGCAGGTCCAGTTGCGCCGGAGAGTTGTGCCATGAGTTGCCTTTTTGTTTTTTTTGGAAGACAGCACCAGTTTTCATATTTTTCCATATTTTTTGCTGGCTCTGGAAGATCATGTGCATGGGCTAAATGGGTATGGACATTTCCAAATGGAGCCGGGAGGCTCCAGCTTTCCAGTGCCCAGGTGGAAGGCTGGGGCGTCTGGGTGGAAGCTATCGAGATTGCAGACGTGAGGATTTGCTCTTCCAAACTCTTTGAGGACCTGCAGGCAGCGACCAGGGGCGCTGAGCTGTGCGACAAACAAAAAAGGGCACCCCATTTATATAGCCTCTGGTAACAGTCAGCTATTGAACATGGCCCATTTATAGTTGATTTATGTTGATTTACCCATGAAAAATGGTAATTTTCCATAGTTATGTTAAATTACCAGAGGGTAAGACTGGTTGGTGGTTGGTGGTTGGTTGGTGGTGGTTTGACACGTTGTTCTTGGGAAACCCCAAAGATCTTGGGGATGACGATCCGCACCAAAAGACATCTGTCTCAGGTTTCCGCGGATCCCAAATTTCGATCCCCCAAAATCCACCGAAAGAGTCCATCACTGAAGTTCCAGCAGGAAAGGGAGCGCCTGAGAAGTACTACTAGAGTTTGCGTTGGTAAAAACTCGACCATCGGATTTATTTCACCAGTTGCAGTTGGGACATCCCAAGTTGAATTGGTAGGATTCTGATTTTGATTTATTAGATAGACTGTTCTCCCAACAGTCATTTTTTTTCCATTCCATACCAATCTTACCAAAACTCGAATTTTCAGTCAATTTTCTGCCCATTCTTTTGGCCATGTCAATTTGTAATGGAGATCCAAGAGAGCCGCCCTGTTGCACATCCAGATGGCTGATTTCCCCAGGCAGCTCACAGGCAGCAGATTCGCTTGCAGGCTGAGGAGGTGAGGGATGGTGGGAGACCCCGCTGGCGACAATCCCAAATGGATGATGAATCAGGGCTACTCCACGGTTTGGAAACTTCGCATTTTTGTCCGTTGGTTGGTTTGGAACCATGGAATTTTATGACTTTCCATATATATATAATATATAATATATATAATATATATAATATATATAATATATATAATATATATATATAATATATATAATATATATAATATATATAATATATATAATATATAATATATATATATATAATATATAATATATATATATATATATTGGGAATTTCATCATCCCAACTGACGAACTCCATCATTTTTCAGAGGGGATGTCATATATTTCACACACCGTTAATATACACCAGTTGTTGTTGTGGATGATTTTTTTTCGAGATTTTCCTCACGGCGGTCTTCACGAGGCGCGGATGGACACAGAGCGAAAGCTCCAAGAGAGGAAGCTGCAGGAGGGCACCTGGAGGTTTCCTGAGGGATCCCCAAGTCGTCATTCACTGGATTGGTTGTCTTGGGAAAATCCAGAGGACACCCAGTTTTTTACCATCAAATCTAGAGGTTTCCTGTAAAACTTCCCTTAAACCAATCCAATGAACCATAGGTTGTTTCAATACTATATAAATGGATTGAAATGGTCATCCATGACTTGGAAACCTTCGAAAAGCGGAACAAGACTTCAACAAAATTGAAAAAAAAACATGAAAAAGAGGGCCCACCCTAATTTTCCAGAACCGTTGTTGGGTGAGCCATGGTCTCAACTGCAACGAAATATGTGTTTCATTTGAGGACATCGTTGGGCAATGCCTGACTGGGGCTCCAATTGAGAGCGACTTGTGGCTATGAAAATGCTGGTAGCTTTGGCTGGCTGTTCTACCACTGGTTTGGTTCAGAGGTATCAGATTTCTAGTGAGCAATTGCAAGCTGACGCTAGATTTTTGTGATTTTCCCACTACTGCTGCTGAACAACTTAAGCGCATGTTTAAGGGAAATTACATAAACCCTACAAGAGGACCCCCTCCAGTTTTGTTTGTTTGTTTATTTATTTATTTATTTATTTATTTCACACATGTGCAGATACTATCTACATTTTGCAGCAACACTAAGTTAGTTACATTGCTTATACTAGTCCTATGATGAGTTACTTTACTTATACGAGTTACATGAGCTGATTCCACCAGTGAGATCAGACCAACGGACCTATCAGAAACTTATCTCCAGCCCATCTCGCATGGAATGACACGGGGCTTGGCAGGATGAGCTTGCATTCGCGAAAGCCAAGGTGTGATGGGTTGACAGTTTGGTAAAGTTTGATCGTAATGGCCATTGATTCATTTCATCAATTTATAGAACAAGCATGACTGGTTGGTGGTTTGGAACATGTTTTTTTATTTTCCATAATATATGGGATAATCCTTCCCATTGACTAATATTTTTCAGAGGGGTTGAAACCACCAACCAGATGATGATTGGAATTCCTGATCATGCTGGGATGACCATGAACCATACCATGATGACACATGTGAGTTATCATGGCCATTGACCATGACACTAATATGACATTTATCAAAACATGGGTGATAAAAACCCGGATAAATTTGAAATATAATGGGATATATGATGTGGGTTAGTCCTGAAATGTGGCATACCCTTGATACCCGTTTGAATGAGGAAAGATGCTAAACTACTGGATTTTGGGGTATGCTACTTAGCTACTTTCATACAGACCTATTTAAGTAACAATATCTGCCACTCATACTACATACATCTACATACCATAGATTCTGTGGGGGTTTCTAATGGTTTCTGGCCGCCAAGAGAGTGTTTCTCAGGCGAGGCATAACTGGAAAGCCCGGATAATCAACTCAGTGAGCATCCGAGTTCTCCAAACGGCAAAGTAGGATGGGACCAATGATGGGGCGATGAACTTCCAATTATCAATGTTATAACGGATACACAGATTGATGGTTGAACCATGCTACATCCAAACATTTGGTGGTGAGTCCTACAAGTTTTGATGGTGAAACCTGCCACGTGCCCCATATTTGGTAATTCATCATCGTTTTCAATTCCCACATTTTCCCTCGTTTTCCCTGTCAAAAGTGCCATAGATTGGGGTATGCCGCTATGCCCCATGGACAAACCCGGATGGTGGGGAAGAATCCCGCCGAACTCAGCTTGATGCTTTCTCCAGGCCGAAACCGATGCCGAAAAGCGCCTCTGCGCAGCGCGACAGCAGCTGCGGGCAGAGCAGGTTGCAAGGGTTGAGGGTTGTGGTGCTTCGCTGGTTGTTTGGTTGCAGAAACAGGATGAGCCCAAAGCAATAGATCGGCTGTGTTCAATTTGAAGGGCTCAAAGTCGTTCTGACTTCTGAACTTCAGTGGAATGACATCGATATAATCGATATAATCGATATACAAGTTATAAAGCATGATTTATTCGCTGTCAATAGCAAAAAAACTCCGTTTAAATATTGCAATTTCCAGTTTTGTTTGGTGAGTTCCAGTTGGAATGACCATGGACCATATTCCATTTATGGTTGATTTTTTATATCTTGATTACATTCCAATTTGTTTTGTTTGACTGCAAAATCCGAAATTTTGATTGGTAAAAACCCCGCATGTTTTTTTTTGGTCGGTTGAAACCCGGGCTTCTTTTCAAGATCGCAGTTCATGCTTGGTTTACACATTGCCGTTGATGCTCCGTTTAACATCCCTCTTTTTCCCCAACAGCGTAAGCTTGGGGTCTTCAGCCATAGTAAAGGTCTCGTCGGAGCAACCAAAATCCGGATTGCCAAAGTTCCCAGGTTCCCAGGAAGGGGTACCCAAGCAAGGTTCCCCAGCAAGGTTCCTAGGAAGAGGTTCCCAAGCAAGGTTCCCAAGCAAGGTTCTCAAGCAAGGTTCCCAAGCAAGGTTCCCAGGAACAGGTTCTCAAAGATTCCCAAGAACAGGTTCCCAAGCAAGGTTCTCAAGAGCAGGTTCCTAAGGTTCCCAAAGGTTTCCAAGCAAGGTTCCCAGGTTCCCAAAGATTCCCAAAGGTTCCCAAGAACAGGTTCCCAAGTGGCGAAAGGCTGCGAAAGCGCGGCGATAGGTTGGCGAAAGGTCTGACTACCAGTATTTATACGAAATATTTATACGAACTATGCACACGAAATTATTATCATAATTCCCTGTGCCGATTCTGCTGGGGCGCGAAAAGGCGAGAAAGGGTCGCGAAAGCACGGCGTAAGGGCAGTTTTGGGGAACCAACATTTTTGAACAACCCCCAAATAACTTCGTGAGTAGCCAACCGGCAAATGATCAATCAAAGGTTTATCTCGGTTTATCTCAAACAGCTCTCAAACATCATTCCGACAAACTTTGGTTGGCTTTTTCATGTAGTTGTTGCTGTTGGTCATATTCTTTGGGCTTATTGTTGGTTACGTTTTCTTGGTGCAACTTCAATCCTCACCTCCCCACGGTTGTTGCTTCATGTTGCTTCAATCTGAAATCGAAGATTCCCTCAAAATCCATCAGCAAATTTTCCCATTTTCATCAAAATCCCTCAAAATTCCATCAACAAATCCCCATTTTCCCGTCATTTTTCGGGCCAGGGGATCCCCCGGATCCGGAGCCTCCGATAGGCCGTCGGTCGTCCACCGTCCTTACGCCGCCAGGAGGAGGCGGAGCTCTTCGCGTTGCAGGCACAGGCGGCGAAGGCACGGCTGCAGATGGAAGAGGAGATTGAAGTGGCGAAAATTGCCAAGGAGACGAATGAGTTGACATGAGTTGACGGTTTTTGTTTACTTGTTGACACTTAGTTGATAAATGAACATCTGTCATCTTTTAATGGAAATTTGAAATTATATATATAATATAATCCTCCAACCCTTATCTGGCAGGGTCTATGTTAATTTACCGGAGGGTGTCCACACACACACACACACACGCATATATATATATGTATACATACATGTATGTATAGTTATATTATGTATATATATATATACAGTATTGATGATTGATGATTATGTACATATTGATGATTATCACAAATGATGATTGATGATCTAGTTTATGACCAAAACCCCTGTTGATTGATGATTAGTTGGGGATTCTACTACCCCACCAAAAAATGGCGATGATCAGAATCCATGTATCAACTAACCATTATGAGTCGATGACCAAAAGCGATTATACAATACTGAGTACTGGTAACTGATGATGAGTTGAGTACGATGTGGATATAAGACGATATAAGTGGAATCAACTCATAAATGATGGTTGATGGATGATTATGATGATTATGGCAAGATCCAGGGGTTACATAATTTCTTAATAATCCCCGATAGGGTAATGTACTGTTGAATTGATGATTCTAGGGAACTATACTAAGCAACATATTGGGGATGATCATTGTTGAGTGTTTGAGGGATGATCATCTGGGTTATACCCAGTGATAAGGATTCCCATTATGGTTGAATATGATTTATGGTTAAACTTTATAAACCCAGCATAATCTATATATTCCCAATATGGGACTATTTCATACTATTTCAACAGTAGATCGTGAACTCACCACAATATATTGAAATCAACCGCCTATGAACCATCTACTGGTACCTGTCTGTCTGGGGATGGGGATGTCGAGGGGGTGATGGACAGGGGGATGGAAGCATATCTCATCTTGACCGGTTTTAAACGGTATCTTATTAATTATATATATATGTTACATGATATTACTCTTTAAGACTTGGGGATGATATACCTCAATATTCAATCAGCAATCTGACAAAGAACCAATGGGAGGATGCCGTGATGGGAGGAGTAGGAGAAACGTGTGATGGGTCTCCTACTAAACTGGAATCAATGTGACAAATACTCGTTTCTTCGACTATGTCACTGTTTGCCAGCACATCATTTTCCAGCCCTCAAAAAACACCTGAGTTCTGCCTATTAAAAAAGGCACCTGAAACCAATGGCCTTTCTCCGTATGTCTCAAGGAGGCCCGGCTGGAGAAGCAAAAGTTGGAAGGGCAAAATGAGTTGAAGATGTTAACGAAGGAGGCAGAGCTCAAAAGGTGCCGTTTAGGGGGGAGCGATGCATGGGGGAGTTCAGCCTTGGGATTTTGGGATGCCAACTTTTCAGTCAAACCTGAATAATATTCAGCAGGGTAGCGCTAATCTATGGCCATATTATATATATATATATAATTATATATATATATATCTATCTGATGGGGATCCGAGTGTTGATTCTTTTCCGAGCGAACCAGTTCTTGTGGGACTCATAAAATCGATTCTCCAGACTTGGGATTGTGGGAAGATGGACTGTTCCCTCCGAAGCTCCCCTGGCACTCCAAGATGGCAAACAGGACATCTGTTCTTCACTTGGTGGATGATGTTCAAATAGTGGGGCTAAACCAATCATAACCCATCCCCCAAATCAACATAAATAGGTGGTATACCATTCTCAAATAGGTGGTTTATGGCATTGTTTTACCCACATTATTTCAATTGATGGAGATTCGGAACTTTGGCACGCTGAAGTCCTCCTGGGCATACGCCACAGCTTTCAAAATGTTATTTTCCATGTGATCTTAATGATCCCAACATTGAGATTTTCAGTGATTTTACCGATACTTCAGAGAGATGTCTCTCAAATTTGGGCCCCTAAAGTCATCATGAAGGGTTTTCCCCTCTTTTTCCCATGTTTTTTCATATCTCCATTGGCGGTTCGAGGCTGGATGCCACCTATGACACCGAAAAGAAGATGCCCGAGGCGAGCCTGCGGCGCATGCAGATGGAGACGGCGACGAAGATCGCGGAGAAGTTGCCACTGAAGGCGGGGTGGTGCAGGCCGGTGCTATCTTTATAGGTGTAGCCATGGTGAAAAAACCACCATGTTTATTGGGATATCACCTCCACTTTTGAAAATGGCTGGTTACGGGTTGTGGATGACTTGTCAATGGGGGATTGAACCCCCAAGTTGTGGTACTTTGATGTTGGGAAAATGATGATGAGCCAATAGATTTAGAGGTTTTGCAGACAAAGCCAAGTGAAAGATGTGGCTGTTTTTTTGTAATTAACTTTTGATCTTGAACATTTGGAAGGTGATGATGTATGATGATGTTGGATCTTGAAAATATTGGAGGATTTTTGGTGCTTGAAACCTTGGAGGAGTTCTTTTTTTTTTGGTCAAAAAAGTTGTTCACAGACTGCCGGGTAAATAGTGACCTCAAGGGCCATCGATGCCACGTCTGCACCGCAGATTTGGTCCTGAAATCTCCTATAATTGTATATAAATGGGTCTGTCTGATATAGGATCCCCCAAATCCATGGGATTTTAGTCCATGGCCCATCTGCCATTTGGAGACAAGGCGGCCACATATATATATATATATCCCCACTTTCACGCAAAAAGCGATATCACATATATCATCCCATAGGCCCATATCATATTCTCACTTTCACAGATTTTTAGATGATTTGACGATGAACTCTTGGAATTTTCCAATGGATACATGAAAAAAAACCCTCTGGTAGTTTAACAGTTTGCTATGGCGATTTGACAACCATAGGTAGATCATGAATACATGTCAACATGTTAAATCATTTTCATCAATTTTCCACAGCTACTATTAAATTACCAGAGGGTATCATTCCACTGATGTGTTGGGAGCCTCCTGCAAGGACCTGCGCTTGAACGTCTTCGGTGACGGCAGCCAGGTGTCTAAGCTGCTTCCGGCGCTGAGTGCGGCCACTTGGGATCTGGTGCAGGAACAGGAGCCGGAGTAGCCTTTGGTGTTTCAATGGGGAGTTGGGGATATACCATCTGGTGATTTAACATAGCCATGGAAAATCACCATGTTTAAGAACGGTAAACCATCTATAGATGGGCCATCTATACCATGGCTATGTTAAATAACCAGAGGGTAATGGGACAGCAAACCAGCAAACCCTCGGGTAATTTCTATCACAGTTTGCGAAGTGGAAAATCACCGGCAAATCATCGAACTAAATGGACCATGGCTTCCAGTTCGCTATGTGAAATTACCAGAGGGTAGGCTTGAGATAGTGGGGTATATATATATATATAAATATTCAAAAGGAAATGGAGTAGTGAGATATTTGAGTATACTGGGTATACTCAACTGGAAAGGGCTGAAGTGGAAAAATTGAACGACCAACTTAAATGGCTGACTCATTGGTTGGGTAACCGACGGGTTCTTTGGTTGATCATCACTCAAAAATGGGTTGTTGTTGACCCACCTAAAAAAATGATGGTTTAGGACTTCAGAACCCAAGAATTGAATAAGAACCCAAGATTTGGATAAACCCAATTGCCCTCTACTTTGCGTTCTCCCCTTCTATTTGGGATGACAATACCCAGTGACTAGCATATTTTTCAGGGGTTGAAACCACCGCAGAAATGCTGTGAAACGAAGCAACCAGACATTTACCACTCTAACATGGCGGGAGGAAGCAGCAAACCTTGGAGGTATGAATCGGGAGTAGGAATATCAACCCAACCGACATTGCGGAAAGAACGATGTGTTTGCAAAGAAATGGTAGATACATCTGGAGGTTCAATGGGGGTACCTCCAAATCATCCATTTTATAGGATTTCCCACATTATAGATTATAAACCATCCAGTTATTGGGGTCCCAGTTATGGAAACCTCAACGCAAAATTCAAATCCTGGGGATCTAGCAACCACCATCTGACCCCAGAGGAGACCCAGAAACGTTGAGGACGTGCTGTGCCCCGGCCTTTGTCGAGAAATCTGCGACTGTTGGCGATGGGTCGGATGTCAAGGGGAAGGTCCCAAACCACACATTCTGATATTTTTGATATTTTGATCATGTTACATGTTCAGTAATGTTCAGTACCTATCTGGGTTTGAGAAGGGGGTTCCCTAAATTCGACAGTTGTAAAGCCAGCAACACCTCATTTTGTCCATTAAAGCTGCCACTTTCGGAATAGCATTATCGTTAGGCCGGGCCCATCAATGGTGGATGTGGAGCGTGTTGCAGGCGTTGTCACTTTCAAGCAGTCTTTGTACCAGTCGTTGCTAGAAATACCTCATTTTGATCATCCTTAATATCATCCCTAATATCATCCTTAATATCATCCTTAATCACAGTCACAACCCAACAAAAACACAGCTTGATTTAGCAATAAACAGGGCGTGCCTGTGACCTTCGACCGGTCGGTGTCTCTGAATTGGTGTCCAAGCCGGTGCCAAAATCGCGTTCCGATTGGCGCGTGGTAATCTGCACATAGCTATATTTCAATTGTGTGCGGAGATCAAGAGATTGGCCGTTAGTGCAGCTTGGCCATCGTTGATCGTTGATAGTGTTGCAAGGAACCTCAAACTGTGTACAGTACAGTCCTGCTGCGCTCTGAAACACGACAGAAACACGGCGACGTGACGAGCTACGTGGTGCCTTGAGACGTTGGGTAAAACAACTATAGAGTCACCAGAACTATCGAAAATTGATGAAGAAAGCATTTTTGAAGTCATGAGAGACTTTAAAGGCTGGACCCCTGGCTGAAATCTTACAGCACCTTGCACCCAAATTTTTGGTTGAATCCTGGATCCCGGCTTTGTCTGATAGGCTAGGATGCCTGAATCCATTGGCTCATCAATATGGAACCCAAAATTATACGTATATTTGCAGTCATTTATACCGTGATCAGCCAATATCCCTAGCCCACAATTGGATGGTCAACCCCCCATTTTGCTTGGTGAATGAAAAATGCAATAGATTCTCCGGCAGATTTTCCCGAGAAAACAGTTTCTAGGATTAGATCTTTCATCCATCAAAAATCAGATCAATTATACCTTTCGAAATCCATATCATGATCCGATTATAGATCCATAATATATATATACAATATATACATAATTATATATATACACATAGATTCCCTTGAATTTCATTTCAAACCTATGGGCATTTTATATCCATTGAATCATTGCATGGCGGCAGGAGCTCTTAAAGGAGCTGAACACGGCCGATCAGGCGAGGTCGAACGTAGCGTCCGCTGGCTGGTTGATCATGGAGGTTGTGGCAGGTGACACCGCTTTAACATGATCTAAGAGTTGGTGATGATCTAATTTCTGGTAATGGCTGACATAGCTATTGAACATTGCCCATTTATAGATGATTTACCGATTTACCTATTAAATCCTATAAAAAATGGTGATTTTCCATGGCTATGTTAGTTTACTAGAGGGTAGCCATTCTTTTAAGGTAGAATTTTACCCAGCAACTAGATTTTTTTACCCAAATGATTAGCATTATTATATGCAATGGTCAAACAATAGTAGTTTCCATCCTCCCGTCCTTGGCGCAGGCCTTAGCGCAGGCGCGCAAGGAGGTGGAACGGCTGCAAAGTGAGGTGCCGAAACGGCGAAACGTCGCGTCGCAGTGATGGCCACTTTTGAGAGGAACATATGGGGGTTTCTATAAACATGGGTACCCCAATAGCTGGATGGTTTATTTATGTTTATTTCATGGATTGTTTGTTTCATGAATCCTATTAAAATGGATGATAACTAGGGGTACACCTATTTTAGGAAACCTCTATATATGGGCCAACGAATGGGGCGATTTGACCTCCCAATTTACCTTCCGATTTTTTGGGGGTTGGAAGCAACCCTGTAAAAGGTTGATTAGTTGGCTGATATTTAAGACCCAAATAATGGTTGGCAGTGAGGCTCAGTTGATATAAAATAACCACACTCTGAAAATCTAAACCAAGAGAAGTTGGGGTTTTATGGAGGAACCCTGGAGATGTGACCCGTACATGATTATATATTTTTTGTTATTATATAATCTGTATCAGCTGGAGAAAATTGACGCCGATATTGGGATCTTGCGATGAAGCGTTGACATGTGTCAACCAGATGAAGAGGTTTCGTTGCCTTGGATTTTCATGGATTTTCATGGATTTTCATGGATTTCCAATGATCTTGTAAGATGTTTCAATATTTAAGGCTTTTGGGAAGCAACACTTGCTCCACACACAGACTGCGAGATGTGAGTTCCCATTTTTGCTCTCCAAAGCTTATGCACTTCTGTGGGTGACGATTTGTGCGTGGAGCCAGTGCAAAACTACAAATCTGAACTGGTTGGTGGTTTGGAACATTTTTTATTTTTCCATATATTGGGAATTTCATCATCCCAACTGACGAACTCATATTTTTCAGAGGGGTAGGTCAACCACCAACCAGTGAAGCCTGTCAGGACCAAAAAATTCAAAGCAATCTGAGTCAGCTGACTTCCAACTTGGATGACATCGCCTTGAAGGTTGACAGGGATTGCCGGGTGAAGGTGTCAGTTCGAAAAACCGGGTCAAAATGATGGGGCAAATTGGGGTATATCCATTGAATGGCCTTTTTTAATGGGGATGATATTAATAATCCATTGGAATTGGGGTGGTACCAGAATTGATCAACATCATTATTGGGTTGAGGCGTTTTTGGTTTGTCGCAGTTTGTCTGATGCCAGCCGCCCACCCACAGACCATCAAGCAACCACAGATATCTTCTATTGTCGAAGGAAGTTTAGAAGTCAACAATATGGACAGATGGAAAAGCAGAGGTGGGAAGAGTCAGAGAAGAGAAGAGAAGAAGAGAGAAGATCAGAGAAGAGAAAGAGTCAGAAGAAAGAAGATGCAGGTGCGCGAGAAGGTAGAAAAGTCGCGATTCACTGTGTTTTTCTAATGATTCGTGGCTCCGGAGGGTCGAAAAGTAGGCCCGCTAAAGCGGCGGGTGCGGAGACATCTGGTCAGATGAACACCTGGAGCACTTTTAGAAGTTGAGATAAGGAAAAGTGCATGCCATTGTGGCGCGAAGCACATTTCGAAGTCAAATTCAAAACTGACGGTCTCGGACCGCTTTTGGAAGTTGAGATGTCGAAAAAGTGCACGCCGTTGTGGCGCGAAGGAAGTCAAAAATGGAAAATTGAGGGCTTCGGAGCATTTTTGGACGTTTGGACGTCGTTTCGCGTGGCAGGCGCAAGGGATTCTGCACCTGGCCAAAAGCGTTGGCAGGCGTGTGACATTTGAAGAGGATCCGTAAAGATATAAGATGCAGTTTCCGTGGTAGGCGCAGTACAAGAGACATGTTCATCAGAGATGTTCGGAGGTCAGGGCGCTGATTTCCTCAGAGGGGTTGCATTTTGGAGCATGAGATCTTCAAGTTTGCTAAGATGATTTTGCGTGACAGGTGCAGCACTTTGTATGACCTGGCCTCCCTTTTTCGTGGCAGGCGATGCTTTAAAGACACGGACTGGAAAAATTGCAAAACGCATTGGCACGAGGCCGTCAGCTCTGCACTCAATTTTTCATTATTGAAAGGAAGTCTCGCAGAATTGTTCGTTTTTGATGTTGCCAACTTCCAAAAATGAGGAAGTCTCGCAGTATTGCTTGTCAAGCGCAAAAATTGAGGAAGTCTCGCGGAATTGCTGCTTTTTGATGTTGTCAACATCGAAACTTGAGGAAGTTTCGCGGAGTAGCTTCGTTTTCCAACTTGCAGATAGACAGATAGATAGGCAGATAGGTAGATAGATAGATAGATAGATAGATAGATAGACTACAACTGCAACTACAACTACACTACCACTACCACTACAACACAAATACAAATACACATGTACTATGCTTCGATACACACTAATTACACCACACTACACCAATTACACTACACTACGCTAATTAGAGTACACTACGCTAACTACACTACAACTATAACTGCAACTACAACTACTATTACTATTACTACTACAGCTACAATGACAGTTACACTACACTACACCAATTACATTATAGGTACACTACACTACACTAGACTACAACTACAACTGTAAACTACAACTACAACTGCAACTACACTACATTAGACTACGCTACGCTAATTACATTGCACTACACTACGCTACACTAACTACAACTACAGCTACAACTACAACTACAGCTACAACTACAACTAGACTACTTTACACTACGCTACACTAGACCACACTACAGCACACTACGCTACACTACGCTACACTACATTTCATTTCACTACAGTCAACACCACACCACAACTACAATTGCAACTACAACTACACTACTTTAATTACTCTAATTACACTACACTACAGCTACATCTCCACTACGCTACAACTACAACTACAGCTACACTACAACACACTACCCAGCAGTTGTGGGTGAGGTGACCACTGCAACCATTGCAAGCACTCCAAACAGCACAACTCCAACCACTTTTCCGTCCATCAGTGGATTCGCTCTGCCATCCATGCATCACGTCCTATCTTTGAAACTTCCGCCACCGCCTTGCGCGGTACTACTGGTAATTGACTACTGAAGAGATGAGAAGAATAACGCTATCCAACTTTCGGTCCACAAAACCAATACATATGTATATGATATATATTTATATATATATATTTATATATATATTTATATATATATATATATTTATATATATATATGCGATATATATATATAAATCATTTATATAATATTATATTACTGTAAATAAATCCATCCTTCGTGCCATGCAGCTCACCACTCCAGGTGGAACTTCCGTGGAGTTAGTG
>Ga0126342_10005951_pt1 | contig 21478 bp, 16 predicted proteins | sample Cyp1metagenome_FD_92528 | JGI IMG/M metagenome (GOLD analysis project Ga0126342, IMG submission 92528) | Coral microbial communities from Lord Howe Island, Old Settlement Bay, Australia - Cyphastrea 1 metagenome | ecosystem: Host-associated > Invertebrates > Cnidaria > Coral ... | reverse complement strand
TGTATGTGTATGTGTATGTGTATGTATGTGTATGTGTATGTGTATGTGTATGTATGTGTATGTGTATGTGTATGTATGTGTATGTGTATGTGTATGTATGTGTATGTATGTGTATGTGTATGTGTATGTATGTGTATGTGTATGTATGTGTATGTGTATGTGTATGTGTATGTGTGTGTATGTGTATGTATGTGTATGTATGTGTATGTATATGTGTATGTATATGTGTATGTATATGTGTATGTATATGTGCATGTATATGTGTATGTATATGTGTATGTATATGTGTATGTATATGTGTATGTATGTGTATGTATGTGTATGTATGTGTATGTGTATGTGTATGTGTATGTGTATGTATGTGTATGTGTATGTATGTGTATGTGTATGTATGTGTATGTGTATGTGTATGTATGTGTATGTGTATGTATGTGTATGTATATGTGTATGTATATGTGTATGTATGTGTATGTATATGTGTATGTATGTGTATGTGTATGTGTATGTGTATGTGTATGTATATGTGTATGTATGTGTATGTATGTGTATGTATATATATATATATATACATAGCCAGTTTTGCAACACTCCCAGAGACATTGGAAGAACTCCGGTGTCGGAAAATACCGCTTCGTCACCAGGCCCAGGGGCCTCGGAACAAAGGCATTGAACGAAGACGTTGCCGATCTGAAAGCCCTTCTTGTCTTCTTCCTGATGACAATGGGCCCTGAACTTGGAATTACTTGTAGATCAATGATGATCAATGGAGTTTGCTGGGATGATTGTGAAAATAGTTGTGGGATGTTATGGGTCATTCCCCCATTTCCTACTAAGCACCAGTAAGACTTGGAATAGCCTAGCTGAACCCAAAGAAACAATGCCCCATGTCTCATGTAACTTGGATTCATGTGGTTTTTATATGTTTTTATCCAATGTCATAAACCTACTCCATTTGGAGAAAAAGGAATGAATTTTGTGGTATTTATGGTTGTTATGGATCTTATTTGGTATGTCTATTGTGGTATGAAGCTTTCCTAAAATGGGGTGATCCCCAAATCATAATCAAATCATCCATTCTATTTTTTGATGTTTCATTATAAGGGATCCAGCTATTGAATTTTAGGAAACCTCCGCATCTCAAACAACATCCACGGCATCCCGGGTGCCTTGTTCTGCTGCGGCTGACCTGCCGCCTTAATCCCAATGGTCTGATAGACCTGGAAAATCAAGCCGTGGCTGGAAACAATCCCGAAACTAAATGGAGGTTTGAATAAGAAAGATCGCCTGAAAATAGGGGAAATCCACTACAAAATCCCAATGAACATTATATATATATACACATACAGCTGGTGCCCAATTCAGTAAGGCACAAAGCTTTGCCTTGCCACAAATGCGATTGCCTTGAAACCACTGGTTTTAAGCGAGGAGCTGCCCGTCCATTTTTGCGATTTTTGCAGGTTTGGGGAGCAGAGGCTCAAAGGAGTGGAGACGAGAGGAAAGGAAAAGGAGAGGTAGTTGAAAATCAGTGAAAATCAACGGGTTGGACCAACCTAACCAAAAAAACAGAAAGCAACTGCAAATGAGTCCCCACCCTCCGAATTCAAAATCACGGCCAGGGGTATGTGTATATATATATATATTTATATGTTGATTTGTAAACTCCATGAATACTGCAGTTGGATTAAAATCATGGAAAGCAATAATCTACAAGTTGCTTTTAGACTGCATAGACATTTATAGACTATATTTATAATTTTCGGAAACATCCCTACCATAGTGGTTGGAGTTTTGAACCAACTTGGCTATTTCGTAAACGGGAGCCTCCGCGTTGTAAACCGGTGATTTGGATTATCACCACGTGGCTACCCCCACAATTCCAAACCACCAAACCCAAAGCACCAGTTTATCATTGATAATCATTGGTTGAGGCGGTTGAGGGTTTTGAAGTTGGAGACCTTCCGCCCCCAACAAAAAAGGCAGTAAGCAAGCTCGTAATTTTCAAGTAGGACTGATATGTGAAACAAACAAAGAAACCAACCAGCTGCGAGGAACGATTGTCATGAGGCGAACTGATCCTCGAGATGAACGGGAATGATTGGGAAAAAGCAACCTGCAGTTGTTGGGATTCCACTAGTCTGCATGCGGATTGGAGAAACTATTTTGATTTGCCTCCGATGGGATCCTGTGAAACTGATATGCTTCGGCTGGAGCCTTTCAAATTGCATATTCTTCACTGCCAAGTGGCATTGTCATTGGCCAAGTCGTAAAAGCCTCGTTTGGCCTTAGCTGATCTTAGTTGCACAGCTGATCTCCAAGGAGGCATGCTGTACGACTCGCCGATGATGGCTTGATTTTTTGGGGAGAGCTTGAGGAACACAGAATCTTGCCACTTAGTAAGAAAAATGTTGCAATGGTGCACCAGGGCCAATTTTCATCTATACCAACAAATAAACATGTCTTGCAGACAAGGTTTGCAGTGTGGCGAGATGTGACTATCAGAAATGAAGGATGTGTACTAGTGTACTCTCCCCAAAATCGCTGGGAAAACCCAAGTAAATGAAGGTGTTGATCGGAAAATTCTGGAACAGCTGGTGGATTTCCCACGCCATGTTTACCGGGCACTGAGCAGCCCGAACAGTACCAAGGAGGTTGTTGAACTGGAACTTGCTGACGGACCACAGATCCATCGTCACAAACTCAGGCCCAAGAAAGGCAATCTCAAGCAGAAATCAATGAAAAAGGCCAAGGTGAGAAGATGTTCACCAGCAAGAACTGAGGTAATTTGGCAAATTTGGCAGACTTAATATATATATATATATAAATAACGGTATATCTGTGTCCCACTGTTTCCTATGGTGACCATCAAATGGATGATATGAGTCAGCCCTAGGATGGTTTATTGCTTGCCGAATTTCAAGTCACAAACCCAAGGTGTCCAGCAGCCAATCTCATGGTTGATAACCTGGACCCTCCAAAAAAAGGGCTATGGGTGTTTCCTTACGAAGTTCCCTATGTATACATATCCATGGCTATTGCCTGGGAAACCACCATGGTGATTTCTGGTTATCTGGTTGCTTCGGGCTCAAGGAATAACAAAGGTATCGATAAAAAAACCTTCGACAGAGTCGAGGTGGCGCCGAGCACGGGCCCATGGGCGCCCCACGTGGTTCTGCATCTGCTTGTAACCTTGGCTGCCAAAATCAGCGATGGAAATGGCTACATATGAATTGTGTGGGGTGATTTGAGCATAAGACACGGGATTCAGTCACAACAAATATAATATGGATTTGAAAAGACAAAAATAAATACATAAATGCACACATATATATAATATAATAATAGGTTTGACGGTTTGACCAAAAGAATTGCACATAAAAACCGAGCCAATAAAAATGAGTGTATAAACAAAGCACAAGAGGGGATCAGGCACCCATACCCAATTTGACCATCGGAAGATGGAGGGATGAATGTTCAGCTGAAATTCAGCTAAACTAAGGCCAAACTGATCTATTTAAACTGTAAACTATGATAACATGTTGATTCACCAGGGTAACAGGGTGCACTAGCCCAATGTTACAATTCATGTAGCCTATGCGTCAAAACGCCCAAATGCGCCACAACTGACAACAGTGTCAACAGAAGATTTGCCCAAGTACGTATCGGTCAAGTTCATCCTTGGACCCTGGATGGTCGTTTGAGGTTCCAATGAGAGGGCGGGAGTGTAGGTCTGAAATTATCCTGTCACAGGTCACAATGGTTGGGTTAACCTGCTTATCATGACTTGAACAAATTTGGGGCGGTCTAACAAAATAATAAATATGCATGTACGAACAACAACATACCATAGAGATATGTGCAAACTTTAGTCTAGGTCTAAAGTATTTCAGATAAACAATCCATCATGTTTATATGGTTGTTGGACCAACAGTGTATTCTCCTTGCTTTAAACCGCGTGCCAAAGAGAACCAGCCACGTGGCTCCCCACCAAAAAAACAGAACAGTGAACGCCTATTAAAACAGGTAAATTATGTGCGTTCACACCTTCCTAGAGGCTACTGAATGTTACTTAGGGTCAAAACATATCACACCAAGTTCTAGGTCCACCAAGTGATCTGCCCAGCAACTGAAGGTATGTTCCTTGCTGTAGACCTGTTCCATACCTGGCGATTTTGGATCAAATCGCTGGATCTGAGCTGTTCCCGTCTGTTCTGACAACCCCAATCCTTTTGCACAAGTTTACCATCCAACAAACATGTGCATAACTATTTGCAGGTACGGTAATGATATGTATTCTACTGTACTGTAATTAATGTCATGTAAACTCATGCAATATATGCAATTACACACACATAGTAGCATGCTGTCAAATTTTGCTCTAACATAAACGTCCCGATAAGTGTGAATACTTAATTGATGGGATGGGAACCAAACATAGATTGACTATTGTTGCCAAGCCACTAAAACTCTGGAGAGACATGGAGGATCATCATCAACTAGTGGTTTCAAAGTTGGCTTGACACATTCATCATATACTTCATGTTAGGCATATGTAGGCATAACCAATACAGTAACTCATATGATGAATCATATCAATTCACCATCTAAAATCATGGCGGCGTGGGTCCAGCGTCCAACCAGCCTTACCAACCCAAGCAACGCCAGCCCCCGACCCGGTGAACTCAGTTCCCAACGTTTGAACTTCTTCCGGATGTTAGGCCTATCCGCATCCGCGAGCATCTACTCATTTCACACCAAACATGGGATTCCCAAATCTGAGTAAAAACACCAATGGCATCCCATGTTTGGATCATTTTGGGGATTTTTAGGGGCAGCTTTGCTTCCAACAAGTAGCCATTCTGCTAAAACTGGCCAGACTCGGTCCCATGCCGCGCCTCACTTTGTAGCCCCTGGTGTACCTGGGCAAAACTCAATTGACACGTTTACTAAACTTATAACACCAGTTCTGCACTTTGTTGCGGTTAAATTATATACTATCTATATATCTATCTATCTGTCTATCTATCTATCTATTTATCTATTTATCTATCTATCTATCTATCCATCTATCTCTCTATCTCTCTATCTATCTATCTATCTATCGATCTATCTATCCATCTATCTATCTATCTATCTATATATATATATCTATATTTTCCATTCCATGTTATTCTATGCTGTGCTTGTTTTTAAGTCTTTCAAATATATCAAATCTATATAATATATCTGATCTATCTAATCTATCTATATAATCTATATAATCTATCTATCTATCTATCTATCTGTCTGTCTATCTATCCACTACCGTAGCTATCGTATCTGTCCTATCTATCCTATCTATCTATCTATCTATCTATCTAGTCTAATCTAATTTAACCTGATCTATATATAACTATCTTTTCCTATTCAATTATTTCCAATCTATCTAAACTTTCAAATCTATCTATTCGATCTAATCCAAATTATCCATCTTTTCTATCTTATACTGTTTAACCTATATATCCTACCTATCGTGTCTATCTAATCTATCTTACCTGATCTAATCTAATCTATTCAAATCTAATCTAATCTAATCTTTCTATAGTTTTATCTAGTATATCAATCTATCTATATATAAATATATATCTATATATATATATAGATAGATAGATCGATCTATCTATCTGTCTGTCTAGCTATCTATCTATCGATCTATCTATTTAGCTATCTATATTTCTATCTATATAGCGGCTATATAACTATCTAAATAACACATATATTGTCTGTATTGTATCTATCTTATCTATCTTATCTATGTTATATATCATATATATATAATCTATCTCATCTACCGTATCCATCTTATTCATCCTATTCATCTAATGTATCCTAGCTACCTTATGTATCCTATCTATCTTATCTATCCTATTTATTCCATTTCTCCTATCTATCCTATCTATCTAATCTATCTAATCTATCGTACCTATCGTATCAATATTATCTATCTTATCTATCCTATATATCTTCTCTATCTTGTCTTTTATCTATCGTATCTATCTTATCCATCTTATCCATCTTATCTATCGGATCTATCTAATCTATCTAATCTATCTAATCTAACTAATCTATCTAATATACCTAATTTATCTAATTTATCTAATCTATCTAATCTATCTAATCTATCTAATCTATCTAATATACCTAATTTATCTAATCTATCCATTCTATCTATTCTATCTAATCTATCTAATCTATCTAATATACCTAATCTATCTAATCTATCTAATCTATCTAATCTATCTAATCTATCTAATCTAACTAATCTATCTAATATACCTAATCTATCTAATTTATCTAATCTATCTAATCTATCTAATCTATCTAATCTATCTAATATACCTAATCTATCTAATTTATCTAATCTATCTATTCTATCTAATCTATCTAATCTACTATCTATCTATCTGTCTATCTTTCTATCTATTTAATTAATCTAATCTAATCTAATTATCTAATCAAATCAAATCAAATCAAAACTAATCTAATCTATCTATCTACAATGATCCAAAACACTGGCAACAACGCATCTCCTCTTATATCATTCTTATCTTTCTTTTTTTTTCCCTCCATTTTGTTGGAATCCCCGTATCCGTATGAACATATTTACGGGACTCGCTGGCGGCATAATTTGTCAACAGCATGGAAATAGCAAACACATGCGTAATCATATATATATATATATAAATCCATTAAACAAATACAGTAAAGCCATCTGCCTGAAGGCTCTTTGGGACTTCTGTCACTTTGCAAAGAGAAGAGCCTGACAGCTTTATGCCACAGCAAGGTGCTGGAAGGTGCCATGCAATCGATTCTTGAACTGGTCAAACCTGGGCTGCGATTCAGCGCCCTGACCTCCAATAATGATCAGGGGTTGCTGCCAACATATCCCAACACCCAAACATACCCAAACAGAAGGGTGGGAAAATTGCCTACATATAAAGGCAAACTGAGCGATTTTCCCCTCATGTCGTGATAAATTACCTATGACTAATGGGTCGGAGCAACCCTGAAATTGGGGCTGATTAGACAAAGGAACCCAATTGACATCGGTAAACTGCGTGGCATGCATGGCTAGGTGCCTAAACCATGGAATACACTGGATAAGAATCACTTATGGTTGTAATGACCACTTCTTCTGCACTGAGACGCGCACCGAAGTAGTATGGCAAATCTGAGGTAGATCAAAAAAATGTCGAATTGTGGTGAATTTGAACTTGGATGTAAAGTACTCCACAATTTACCAAAAAACAATGAAAAACGTGCCATTAACACACTGCCCGGATCAAGGTTTCTCCCGCAAGACCTCCCAAAATCCATCTTTCAAACAATTCATCTACAGCAAAGCAGGTGTACACATGGTACATCTACCTGACATCAGACTTCACACCAGACTCCGCAAAGAAAACATTTCCATCCAGCTGGGTGAAAGTCGGGACAACATATCCAGGGATCTTCCCAGAGGAACCCATCCATATCGACCCAAGCAACTTGCTTCCGGTTTCAGACCTGGGGATTCGCTGTGAACTGCACCAGTCATGGGATCCACGGAACTCATGGCCATTCCTTGTCTTAGTTGCCCTACACATTCATATCAGCCGCGTTTCAATGGGACAACACTGGCAAACAAACCAACCAAAAGTATAGCGGAGCAAGGGTCAATGATTCTTATCATCAAGTTCAAGTTCAAGTTCAAGTGTCAAATTGTGAGTTTCAAACAGTTTTGATCAAACAACATGTTTGGTAGGAAAGTAGGCTTTTAGGCATCATTCACAAAACCCTAGAAACCCCTACTGTACCGGCAACTGAGCTGGAAAAATGATGACCAATGCCTTTATATATACATATATATACACATAATTGAATCTCAACTGCACCAGTATTGTTCCAACCATCTTCCAACGATCTTCTTCCACCAATGAAGCAAACAAATTGCAGGTACAATTGGCTCACAACTAGCCAATGATCACCTACGATCTTATTCCACTAGTGTCCCGTGATGTTTTCCAAACTGTCATATTTTATGGAACTGCAACCTGCCGGATGAGACCGTGGTTGAACAGCTGATGTTTCCAAAGGTCTAGAGGCACCATGCATCCTTCCAAAATCTTCCAAATCAATCCAAAGTTCATCAAATTTAACCGTTTTTTTTTTTCTCTCTCTCTCTCTCTCTCTCTCTCTTTCTGGCCATCTCTAGTTTTGGCAAGCAGCACTGCGATAAAGACCTCCCAGTCGTGTTGTGTCACATTCTCCAGGGCACAAAGCCCAAAGTGGTACCTATGGAGAAAGCAGGACTTGGGCGTGCAGGATGACCCACTAGTCTCCGCCTTGTATGTTCAAATGTACATTTACACCTGCAAAGAAAACGCGTATAAATAAATAAATATGTATATATATATATACATACGCGTCAGCTTTGTACATTTGTGTTAAATGTACATGTACACACATATTTAAACACATGTATACTTACATAAATATACATAAATGATAAATGTATGTATATAGAAATATATGTATATTTATGAAATTTAAACATATGTGACTTTAACTCGCTGTGGGGTGTCAATGTGTCTGTCCGTGGGCATCAAACAATCAAATGAATGTGGGTTTCCTGTCCGGTAAAAACACAAATCAAAAAATACACAGTAGTGGATCTCTTCATGACGTCTGTTCCGGGTGGCAAGCAAACCAAACATAACCAAACCAGCCTGGCTAATATCTTCCAATGTAATTATACATACATGATCATACATGTATACATATGTTTGTGATCAGCCAAGGAAAAAAACGCTAAAAATAGCGCAAGCAACCCCACTGGACAAAACCAAACTAAACGATGGAAACATCACAACATGACGTAAAACACATCAGTATGCAACACACACACATATATGTATATATATATATACATGATCGTATAGCTATGGGTCAAGCTGGCAGCACCCAGTAGTTCACAACAAAACAGGTCTTACCTCATCTCATCACATCTAATCTCCAAATACCATCTGGTAATCAAACATGGAGTTGGCGTGCTGGAAAATCTGCCATTTAGCTTGGTGCTCTTGCTATTAAAATGCTCATTTAACTTCGGTGATTTCCAGCAAACCATATCTGATTATATACCGAACGGTATTAAGCAGCATTCCATTATTTCACCGGAGGAAGTTTAGAAGTCAAACTTCCGACAAATGGACAGATGAAAAGCAGAGGTGAGGTGGGAAGAGTCAGAGAAGAGAAGAGAAGAAGAAAGAAGATCAGGGAAGACAAAGAGTCCGAAGACAGAAGATGCAGGTGCGCGAGAAGGTAGCAAAGTCGCGCAACACTGCGTTTTTCCAATGATTTGTGGCCTCAGAGGGGTGAAAAGTAAGCTCGCTAAAGCGGCGGGTGCGGAGCCATGTGGTCAGATGAGAGATTAAAAGTTGCGCGCCGTTGTGGCGCGAAGCACATTTACTTGCAAGTGAAAAAGCTAAAAACACCTCACGTTCGGAATTGAGATGTCGAAAAAGTGCACGCCGTTGTGGCGCGAAGCACATTTCAAAGTCAAAAGTGTTAGAAACTGACGGTCTCGGAGCAATTCTGGAAGTTGAGATGTCGAAAAAGTGTACGCCGTTGTGGCGCGAAGCAGATTTCGAAGTCAAGAGTCAAAAATGTTAAAAACTGACGGGTTCGGAGCACTTTTGGACGTTCAGATGTCGTTTTGCGTGGCAGGCGCAAGGGATTGGGCACCTTGTCAAAAATGAGCAAAACGTGAGGGTTTTGTAGCATTTCCATGCATTTCCAAAAACGATGGCAGGCGTGGGACATTTCCAGAGGATCTGCAAAGATGCATTCCGCGTGGCACGCGCAGTACAAAAGATATGTTCATCAGAGATGTTAGGAGCTTAGGGCGCTGATTTCCTGAGAAGGGTTGCATTTTGGAGCATCAGATGTGTAGGTTTGATGAGATGATTTTGCGTGACAGGTGCAGCACTTCGTATGACCTGGCATCAATTTTTCGTGGCAGGCGTAGTACTTTAGACAGGTGGAGTGGAAAAATCGCAAAACCGATTGGTACGAGGCCATCAGCCATGCACTCAACTTTCCATTTTTGAAGGACGTCTCGCTGAATTGCTTCGTTTTTGATGTCGCCATGAGGAAGTATCGCAGAAGTGCTTCGTTTTTGATGTTGCCAACTTCGAAAACTGAGGAAGTCTCGCAGAATAGCTTCGTGTTTGATGTTGCCAACTTCGAAAATTGAGGAGGTCTCGCAGAATAGCTTCGTTTTTGATGTTGCCAACTTCAAAAATTAAGAAACTCTCGCAGAATTGCTTCCTTTTCAAGCTTGCAGATTGCAGATAGATAGATAGATAGATAGATAGATACATAGACAACTACAACTACAACTACCACCTCCACTACGCTACACTACTGCTACAACTACACATGCAAATAAACTACGCTACATTACGCTACACTAATTACACTACACTACACTACACTACACTACACTAGACTAGACTACACTACACTACACTAATTACATCTAATTACACTACACTACACTGCACTAATTACACTGCAGCACACTACAACGACAAATACACATGCAACTACAACTACGCTACAATACATTACACTACGCTACACTAATTACATGTACATTACTACAACATTTCACTGCGTTGCACAACACGACCTTACACTAATTACACTACACCACAGTACAGCTACAACTACACTACCTTACACTACACTAGACTACACTGAATAGACTACACGAGACTACACTAGACTACACTACACTATACCACACTACAGTACACAACACTACAGTACACTACAATACACTACAACTCCAACTACAACTGCACTACACCACGCTACATCCAGCTGTTGTGGGTGAGGTGACCACTGCAACCATTGCAACCGCTCCAAAAAACACAACTTCAACCACCTTTCGGTCCATTAGTGGATTCGCTCTGCCATCCGTGATTCAAAACAACCAACCTCTCCTATAGGCTTCCTATTTTTGAGACTTCCGCAACCGCCTTGTGCGGTACTACTGGTATAACATTAAAAACCAATATCTAAATTTGTTTGCTCCTGTAGCGCCAACACACATGTTTCATGTTTGTATCACCATTGTTCATAGTTAAGTCAGCATTTTTCATGAAATCCCCATGTTTCACCGTTTAAATTTTAGATCATCCATGTTGTATGGTGAAATCGCAATTTTGCATGGTAAAATATTATGTTTTTTCATTGTGAACTCGTATGTTTTCATGTTTCACCGTTAAATCACCATTTTATCATGGTAAAATCACACTTTTTCCCGGTCAAGGTCCAGCATGTTGGTGGCCCGTCATGGCGCGTCCGCTTGGGCACTTCCAGGTCCGTTGGACCTTTGCGGGATCGGGTCCCAAAGAGTTGATGTACTGCTTCTTGGCCTCGAAGCAGATGGCTTCATGGGATGGTTTTCTGATTGTTTGATGGGATTGCTTTATTGGATTGATGAGTGAAAGGGGTGTTTTAATATGTTCAATGGGATTTGAAGGTGGTTTTAGTGGGATTTTAAAAGGATTTGATAGGGACATGGTGGTTAATAATGATAAATCATCGATAATAATGATATTTAATGGGATATCCAAATTACTATATCGTTGACGTGGAGTTGGTGTGATAGATAGTATTGAAGAAGTTGAATTCGCAAACTTCCGATTTACGGACGAAAATCTATGGTATGTATGGGGACAGAATGGGAGGCCCAAATAAAAGCCTATTAAATACCATTGGAATCAAAAAAACAAATATGAAAATCTCATGAAAACCCCAGAAAAAATACAAGTAAATTCCATTGAAACCCAATGACAGTAAACCCATTAAGGCCTGTTTTAATCTCTTTCGCATCCCAGTAAAGTTACCACTAAAATTGCACTAAAATCTCAGTAAACCATCATTCAAATCACGTTAAATCCAATCAGAAGCACATTAAAACAATCCCACTACCGTTTAAAATCCCACTAAAACCATCTAAAACCCATGAAATCACCATGAACATCCCATTCAAAGCCTATGGTGTTTGTGGCCTGCTGCTGCATCTCTTGCAGCTTCTGTTGGTCCACCAAGGCAGGGACCACCTGCCGCGAGCAGCGGGAATTTTTGTGCTGGGCTTTAAACAAGTTAACCAGGGAAAATGATGACTTAACTAGCAAAAAGATGCAAAAAGCAGGACACCTTTGTTTTTACTATTGACATCTATTAACAATGGTGTCCATAGAGTCCATTGGTTTCCTGCTTAAGAAAAGTTCATTCAATTCCTGGAATCATATGGGGGGTATTAAGCCTTAATCTTAGCCATTCAACATCAGTCATCGAAGTTTAATGTAATGTGTAACAGTTTGAAGTTCATTGGATTTATGGTCAGACTGTCAGACTTCTTTGAACACTGTGAAAAGAGAGATGTCGCATCCCTATGCATATGCATCCCTATATTACCAATCACATGGGTATTGGCTACAGTACGAATGATGGGTCATTTCATGCAATTGAACTGTAATTGCGTGATATTGGAGATGCCGGAATGGAAAGGGGAAGGGGGTGGGCATGAATATTCAATGGGGCTGGCTTTGTTAGGAAAAATCTTAGCTGGAAACCATGCTTCCTTATTCCCGAAAAAATGATGGATTCCTGTCTTTTTCCCTTCAACTAATTCTGCGGGTGTAGCATGAATTTGACCGGCCACGAATAGAAATGTGACCCGCACGCATTATCAACTCAACTGCAAAAATTGAAAACATACTTGCAAATTCACCATTGTCATCAAACTTATGTACTTATTTACAAACAACGGATTCAAACATCAAATACTTGATAGAACTACAACTTGCAATCATATAGTGATTGATGATCGGCGGTTGCGCTAGAGCGGAACAGTAGAACCAAGAAACGCAAAAACTGACTCCTCATGAAGGGTGGTTCAACAGATATGATTTGGCCTCCAATACTTAAAACAGGTGGGAAAGGAAGTGCGAAGTGACATTGTCAGGTTCGCTGTTTCGGCTCAACTATTGCCATTGTCAATTTGAGTTACAGTAATACAATATAACTATATAACTATCCCAGTCAGAGATGGAACCTCAGCAAAACCAACAGGTAAACCAGGCCAACTGCGTGGGTAATTCAATTGCAAAAAAAATGCAGCCTGTACCTGTTTGTTTTGGGCAGCACTCCAGGTGCATTTTGCTTCCTGCATTTGTACGGTGCTTGTGTTGCAGTCCAAACAAAGGCTCGTAGCACAAGTCTAGAATAATGGTCAATAATATAATCACAAGTTCATACTTTTCACACACACCCATACCCACCACACACACACACACATTACGCATCTAAAATCAGGACGATTGAATGGATACAGTACGACAGTGGGCTAAGGGGGCCACTGCTCCACCCCCCAAAACGGCCTCTCGTTCGGACATCTTGGGAAATTTGTCATCTTCCCAGTCCATGGGATCTCGCTCCTGGAGAGGGGCTGCGCGCGGGATTGCTGCGGATTTTACCATCCACCAACATATTTCCCCCAAAAGGCCCAAAAGGAATAGATCCAGTACTAAAACATGGGTGTCTAGTGAGGTATTGTTGGGTTTATACTGGGGAGGTGGTGATTTATTAGTGTAGTTGATCACGTTCTTTGACTTATTTGCCGTCCAAAAGTGTGTGAAGAATGACTCTTTATGGGTGGGAATGATTCTTTAGCTGCACACCACCAGACAATCCAGTTCACAACTTCAAGAGGCTGAGAGTTGTAGCTCAAACATATTCAAAAAAATATCATCAGCTTTCATATGCCTTTATCAGCTATTTGCATTCCGCATCATTCCGCCATAAGATCTAAAGTAATCCAAAAGTGTCCCTACGATTGATCTTCAAGTGGTCCTTCTTCTTCTTTTTCTTCTCGTCATCCTGCTGGACGAAGCCGGCAACTTGAGGAACCAACTCGGACTCGAACGATTGGACTGTCTTCGTGTACATTGTGTACATGCTGTTTGTTATTCCACGGTGCGTCCGGACCGGGGAACCTCCAAGTCGCATAGGTGTGGAGTTTGACACCCATTGAACAGCTAAAAATGATGCAAAAATCCATGCGTCTGATGCACTGGCCTCTTCGTCATCACCATGCTTGGACTTTTTGGATTTTTTGGCTTCGGTGCTTCTGGTTGTCATAACCCTGGGCTGATGCAAAGAGATTTCATGGGATTTCCAAAGTGCGGCCTGCCAGAATCGGCCCAAAGATGCCAACATCCAAGATCCAAAGACCGTATGCGGCTATACCAAGCCGCAAACTCTCCGCGAAACATTGCAAAACCACATAAAACCACCATGATTCCATGATACCCGGTATCTATCCCTCTGCCTGGCATTGCCTGCGGTATCGCCTTTGGCGATTCACAGCTGCAAGGGACCAAGTCAAGTGGCGTGGTGTGAATGGCGCTCTGTTTCTTCGTCAGTGCTGACTTCCTGAGATGTATTCTGTCGTGACTGTGCGACACTGGCTCAGACTGCATAAAAAAAATGGAAAAGCATGGAAAAGCTAATGCTTTTCCAATGCTTCTTCTCAAGTTGCAAGTGGGCTTGCGCATATCTTATTTTTGCTGTCTCGTATGACTCGTATTGATAAGATTCCTTGGAACGGCGGCAATTTCACATGCCAGGCATGACTCATGCAAGGTCAAACTTTCTTCCTCCATGACACAGATCCATGCATACGCAGGTCTTCTGAAAAGAGTACTCTTCAACAATGTACAAACAAAAAGAATCAAACTCACCTTGATGACATTTGATTACATGATTTCTTCATTCTTCTGCTGTGAAGTCCATCCGGTGTTCCCATCTCGAAAACCGTCCCACTGCAGGGGCCCAACCACTCCCTTCTCGAAATTGAGGCTGCGTTCCACTTCTGGCCGGGATTGAAGTTGCGAAGTGGCACCTTGAGTCGTGATATCCCTTCAGTCGGTAGTCGGTAGGCCTGAAGATCTAATTTTGGCAGTTGCATGTGCCAGCAATAGATTTGATATAATATAGACAACGTACAGTAGATACTGTACAAACATATGCATGGATAACCTGTCACATGCATGATAAATCCGGATGAGACACTGTCATGTTCAAGAAAAAATGACTTGCTGCTCTGAGTGATAAGCATGAAACGAGTTTCAAGCCATCGTACACCGTACTTCTTCGGATTCTACGAAGAAAAGTGGGACTTAACAGCGTTGACATGATTAAATTCTCAATGTTGTTCCTTGACAAGATAATTATCAAACAACGGAAGAGTACCTGTACCTGGATTTTCCTCTGGTTTTGGGGGAGCCCCCCCGTGGAAGCTTTGATTGAAAAAGTATGAACAAGTTGTCATTCAAGCCTGGGTTCCATGGTGGATCTATATGTTGGAACTTGAAGTCAAATGAAGTTAAAATCAATCGACGTATGCTGTAGATTTCCTGGGTCTTGGGTCTCTACATGTTCCTACCCAGAGCGGATCCGGTTGATGTCTGTTTGGCGGTTTGAACCCATACCCCACAATGAACAAGTTTATATAAACTACCAGGCTGGTATTTCCCACAAATTATGAACATGTTTCTTATTACTTGTTCTTCAATTGGGCAAACATATTCACTATTGAAAGTTTTCAGGTTATAGACCAACGAATCACCATCGCAAGCTCTTTGTTGGCATGAAGGCGCCGTTGAGGGTTGCTGGCTTGACGGCCGCAAACTGCGCGAAACAGGTTTCTCTCACGCGGCCAAAACCCTCGTGGCAAAAAGGACCCTCATGGCCTGGTAAGATTCTTGCCTTGTTCATTTGACAACCACGTCAACTCATGTCATTAGGTTGGTTAAACATGTGCAAAGGAAAATCTACACCGAAAACCATGCGGTGTTTTTTTCTTGGGGTAAAGGGTGGCAAATGTTATGTATTAAGTCTTTCTGCACGTTTTTCTTATATCCAATTCCGGATGAGAGTGAGAGCAAGTGGTGTTTACCAAATACTTGAACATCATTAAGCCAAAACATACAAACATATTTGAAGTATTTTAAAATAACATAGTTAAAGTAACATAGTCATGCAATGTCATGCAATGCCACACCTCTAAACTTCCGGGTCGTCCCTATGAGCCGTGACTTTTTCATGATCTTTCCTCCACGAGAACTCGAAATGGTCCAAGTTATCTTTTGAGTTCTATTTGTAAAGCCATTTCAATGTATTGAGTCTCTATTGAGTCTATTGAGTCTAATCTCCTGAACATAGAAGTCATGAACAAAGCAACCATGAAAATGCAACCTCAAATAGCTTCCGCCCCAACCTAGCAAACACAAATTCAAAAATGAATCATCAGTTTGGTTTCAGTGGATGTGCCCAACAATCTCACATAAGCTCCTACCAAAGCGCGTTTGTCTTCGAAGGGTTTTGCATCTTCAGGCCCCAGCCCTTGAAAACCTTGAAGCAGGCTGGGATCTGTTCCTGGTGGCTGTACAGCAAATAGTCGGAGGGAAAGCGACGCTCTGGAGACAGGCAGCCGTAAAGTGCGCTTGATCTCAAAACTCTGCCGCTGCTTTTGAATGGGCAATGGAACATAAAACATGTATTTATATGTATATTATATAAATAATATGTATTTGTAGTGCCCAAAAAGATTGCAAAGTGAATCACCATCTGCAACATTTACTGTTCGATCTTTTTGGGGACGACTCTCGTCATAGCGCGCTGGAAAGAACCCCCCTTTTTCGACACCTGGGATAAACATCCCAGCATTGCGTGCATTTTCAAGCATCCAAGTTCTGAAGAATTGACATCCTCATAGTCTGCAGGCAATTAGTTCTGAAATACATATTCGTATATGTTTGTAAATAATGCATAAACACGTATAAACTATATTTTTATATATTTTTAGCCGCTGAAATTCAAATAGCAATGAGTCACCAAAATTCAAATAGCAACTATAGCAATGAATAGCAACAGTATGCAACGTGTTTTTTCCTCGAACAGCCTCTGCACCAAAAACTAACATAGTTTGCTCAAACATGGATCCAAACATGCAAACAGGCTGAAACCGAGGCCCTTCTCGGATCCAGGCCGTTTTTTTCGCCACGCTGGCCAGCTGGGATGACTTCAAGTTATCGCAGATCGGTTACCGGGTGCCGCTAGGCTGCAGACATGAAATCAAGGCCATGTGAAAAATGCAACAACCTCCTCGCAAAAAGGGGCCCCACAGATGGTTTGCAAAATTGGATGCCTGGAAAGTTTGAGGGAAATATCATACATCACATCAACAATACTTTGGAAACACATGTCTATCCTTATCTTTTTGCAACCCGCTTACATCCAGTTGAGCTATGAAAAAATCACCCGTCCCATCGCGTTATACACGTTGGTAAATAGGTGCCATCGTGGGTCCTACTTATCATAATTATCACCAAAGAAAGCTTGCATAAATATATCATGTGGGCAGGAAAATCAATTTGTAGCTCAAACTTGAACCACCATGTTCATTTATTCCCATGTTTTGCTGCTTTTGAACCACCACTGGTACTCTTAGGAAGAACTTGGTCAGCAACAGGCTAGAATCCTGGAAATAGTTATTTTGCATTTTTTCTGCCATGTTTCTGTCATTTTGGCGTCATCTTTTGTCATTCCTAAATTCTACCAGCCATTCAAATTTCTAGCATGAGATCAACAAATTCATTGAAACATTGCTGATTTCCAATGAACAAGTAAAGAAAACGAATCAAAAATTGAAGAGAATCAAAGAAAACAAATTGAAAAGTGAAGAAAATCAAAGAAAACAAATGAAAAGTGAAGAAAACCAGTGGACAATTGGAGAAAATCACGGAAAACAATTGAAAAGTAACAAAAACACAGTATATAAAATCATCAAAACGTGAAGGACGTCAATGAACAATTACAAAAAATGACAAACAAATGACAGGGACAAATGATAGGACCAAAAAAGCGACAGAATCAAACGACAAAAAAACAACACTCCAAACGACAAAATAAATATGTTCATGTACTCCAGTCTGTGGCTGCAAGTGCCTTCTAATGGTACTCATGAAAAATTCCCTTTATATTCCCATTGAACCACCTCTTTTATGTATATTTCCCTAAAATCTCCACCACTCAACAGGTGCATCTGTTATGGCTTGGCCCAAGCGTGTCAAGTGCTCTCAGCTGCCGCAAGCACGCTCATCCTCCACCATCTCCACCGGAACTTGGACCTGGATCATCAGTGGGACACGGTGTCAGGTCGAACTGTTCGTTGTTTGGTGAATCTATGGTATTTAAGTGTGTTTAATCCTGATTAATGCGCCACTATATAGTTGGATACATATATACAGTATGTATATATATATATATAGATACATGTGTAGACTTCCTGGATTTTAGATGATTACCACATCTTCCCATGAACTATCACAAACGACTGAATCTCAGCCGTTTTTTGTCATTTTCGGCTGGCGTTCTCGGGCATTGGCAACCAATGGCTTAACCTGGATAGCCTGATCTTGATCGATGCTTAAGCCACATTCACTCATCTGCTACCCACTTACAGTAAATATATATATATATATATATGTATATTGCATATAAATCATTCCTCATGAATTACACACACGCATATATATGCAAAATTTTGTAGAATTATATAGAATTATATATATATATACCTGAATCTTCCCCCCCTGTCTTTTTTTAGACCCTGGTCTTAGGGCCTGAAATTCTCAACCCCAAGAATTGTTTCAGACCCTGGGTTCAATTTCAGACCCTGGCTATTTGTGAATCTCATCCGAAATGGTGTTTGTTGATAGCAACTGAAATGGGGAACCAATCCCAGAGATGACCCAATGTGAGCTGGTTGGCCCAGAGCAACATGTCCAAGCAAGATGGTTTCATAGACCATGCCAAAAATGTCATATATAAGTCATATATACTTTCATGATCTTTCATGTTGGGGAATGTATCAAATCTGACCAGGAACAGTTCAATGAATGAATCAGACTCAATGATAACACATCTCATGTGGATCCAATATATGCTTGGAACTCTGGATTATGCACGGATGGCTGATGGCAACCGTGGTCTGTGCAACGGTCACCGCTGAGCCTTGCCTGAACTTTTTCACCATGGCAGGATTTGTTTGAACCATATCCAGAACTGAGCGCAGTTGGAAATCATCAGAGCATCCTAGCATACATTAGGTCTATCTAAAGTGAATCAAACTCCAAATATATATAGTATATCGGTGCTATGATTGAATGGTTCGCTGGCAGAATGCTCTAATGGAGCTACAACCCCCTAGCCTTCTTCAAACGACCGAGTAGGAACCTGGCCTTCACTTTGTAGGCCAACAAAGTTGACTCCATCACCTTAATGTACGAAACTCTCCTGCTCTGACGGGATACCCGTCCGATAAAGTCCTCTGACATCGAACAGCACCAGGCAGCTGGATTCAAGTACACTATTTGGCCATTGCAAGGTTCAAGATCCACTTTCACGTGGTCAAAAGAATGAAATTTTGGGACCATAGCAAACAGTTGCATATTCTGTCTCAATGCCGAAGCCGCAAGCTTTGCGTATGCTGTTGTGAAGCGCTGGCAATTCGCCATGAGTTTCTCCCGGCAACTATTCTTCAACCAAAGTCCATGCCTGTAAATCCCTTGAAATTTCAATCCATTGTCACACGCCCCCGCAATGAGCTTCAGATCGGAGTTTGCATCACCAGCACTAATCTTCAAGTTCGTAAAGAAACGCATCCATTTCAAAAGCAAGATGGTATCCGATGCTTTGCACCCGACCCATGGAAACGTTCCCATGGTGGGCATGTGGATCTTCTGCTTCGAAAACGAACGAATCCCACTGGGAGAGACACTGTGGGCAGCACACCACAGCATGAAATTCGCCCAAGCCCGGCCAAGGTGATCCTCAATCCCGTAAGGGGGTGCATCATCAAAGTACCCTCCAAAGCATAGGAGCACCAATGCCGATCCAATGAAATTTCGAGCAATGCCCAAACGGAAGATATGAAAGACATCCCGCTTGAAGAAGCGAGATGCTTCCCCTGAGGTCCAATCTTCAAATTGAATTGCCTCAAAAGGAGGCACTCTGTTCCAAGGAGCTTGCTGGCAAACTGTGGATCTCCAAACCGCCTGCAAAGACGAATCCTCGAATGGGACCCCTGGTCCACCTGCTAAGCAATCCGAGCAGCACGGGATGGGGTTCTTGTAGCCTACATTCATGTAGCTTCTGCTCAGTAGGCCGGTTTTCTGGTGGAACTCTTGATCGCCTTTCATACCCAGAATTGCAAAGTTGAAATGGTATGTGTTACCACCGTAGTTGCAATCCAAACCATTCTCGCACACCTCCCTCAAACTTTCGGACATCACCCGGAGCAACGATTGGAAAAGCCCTGGTGTCTTTTTGAATTTCTTCGAGGGGTAGGCAAAGACCAGAAAGTGAGTGGCATAACTTGTGTTTTTCAAATTCAACCGTTGTGCAAAAGGTGACCGTTTGCGCTTTCCGCTGTATGTATGAGAATTCTCACAAGAACATGTCATAGGCTGTTGCAACGTATCAAGGCCCAACACAGGACACATACTGACAACTTCCAAAGGCTGCTTCTTCTGAGTGCGACCGCCATCTCCATGCAAAGCTAGCGGAATTGTGCATTCCAGATTGACTTTGTTTTCTTCCGCCAATTGGTACACAGCGTGCGAACCATGTTCCCATCGGTAAGCTTTCCAAAAGCTAGACAGTAACTCCTTGTGCTCCCCTTGCTGAACACCACCTAGAAGCACCCAAGGGTATGCAGACAAGAGATGCTCCAGCATGTTTTTGGGCTTCAGAAACGGGACACTTGCAATGTCCCCGTTCTCCTCAAAGTGGTGGACGCTGTTTTGCACCCTCCTTGGGCAATGCTAGGAAACCGGGTTACACCGACTAACAGTAGGGCAAGAGAAACGAAACAACAAAACAAATGAAGCACCAGGCAAAAACATAAAGCCAGACAAAATTACCATTCAATCATAGCATCAGTGCAAAGCCGTGTCTTGCCACAGCACGTTTGTATGTTCTTGCAGCATTCTTTTTGGTGCTTTTCACCCCCCTGGTTGACAAATGTTTTGCCAACTCCGGTCGCCCCCCCAACTCCTGAACTAAGGCTTCATTGTGTTCTGCCAGTGATTGAGCTGGAGCCTTGGCAGAGAGTGGACAGGGCAGTCGTTGGCCATGTTGATGGTTGAAAAAAAAACTTTACTTCGAGTGATCCCCACCATGACATTTATACATTTAAAAATAGCAAATCTTCTGGCATTCGATCTGGCATTCTATCTGGCATAGCTTCTGGCATTCTATCCGGCATATCTCATGGCATTTTATCTGGCATATCTTCTGGCATTCTATCTGGCATATC
>Ga0126342_10005950_pt1 | contig 21478 bp, 17 predicted proteins | sample Cyp1metagenome_FD_92528 | JGI IMG/M metagenome (GOLD analysis project Ga0126342, IMG submission 92528) | Coral microbial communities from Lord Howe Island, Old Settlement Bay, Australia - Cyphastrea 1 metagenome | ecosystem: Host-associated > Invertebrates > Cnidaria > Coral ... | reverse complement strand
TTTTAATGGGCTGAACATCAATTAAAATCCGATAAGTATATGATTTGAGGGGTTAACGGAAAAGTATAAGAATAGTGCATACTTTTCCGATTTGGAGCTATTTGTAGATTTAGATCCTCAGGGCAAGAAAAAACACACATAGAAATCCAGGTTATGGGAGTTTGTGTTGGCCGCTGTGGTAGCCCATCCCCAGGTATCAAAATTCCTATCATACATCAACGGTTATAAAATCCAATCTGGTTGGTGGTTTGGAACCATGGAATTTTATGACTTTCCATTCAGTTGGGAATGTCATCATCCCAACTGACGAACTCCATCATTTTTCAGAGGGGTAGGTCAACCACCAACCAGTACTTGTTGGTTAACTCCCAGTAAATCCCATGAAAGATCCCATTAATTCCCATTAAGTCCCCATAATAATTACTGAAAAGACTACCATTGTTGGTTATTGTCAACAACAGAAAAAACATTGTTACCATTTTTTGTTGGGACTTAATTTGGTTTATTGTTAACAGTATAATAACAGTATAATAACAGTATAATAACAGTATAATAACCATTGTTAACCAACAAAAAAATATAATTGTTGGTTAACTCCCATTCTTGGATCAAGCATCAAAAATCCTCTCGCAAAACTCCGGGCACCCTGTGACACTTCGGCAGACCACCCGCACTTTGATCTCGCGAAGTCACGTGGTCCTGTCACTCGAGGGGCAGGCTCGGCCTGGGCAAAAAATAGTCGTCGGGTTGACAAAGCATGGTTACTATGGAAATGGGATTGGAATGGGATTTAATGATATTTGGATTGTGATGATAATATGAGTATAGATAGTATAGTGGGTTGTGAATTATATTGGACTTAAGCCATCATATGAGCTGAAAAAGGGATGGTTTAACATTAAAACTTGTGTTATAACACAGTCAACATTTTGCAACATCGACAAGACGAGAAAATCAATGAACATCATGTTGGAACATCATGTTGGAACATCATGTTGGAACATCATGTATAATTATACATATATTATATATAACCTATAGAACATCGTTGGAAAACTCCTTAGTTTAAGCCGCAAGTCTGGAAACCCTCTTTAGCTGATAGATCACATGGTTTCGTGTCGATTTTCCCAAGAAAACCCACTGAACAAGTCCTAGGTTTTGCCATCCTTTTGAGGCTTTGCGACTTCGGAAGCTGTCGCCCAACGCAGTGAAGTTGAACGGTGCGCGTTTTTGTTGAGGGCCGTTTTTGGATGCCAAGTTGGTGCTTGATTTGCTTGATTCGCTTAGATGAGCAGTGTTCAAAACCCCTGTTGATTGATATTTTAACGGGTGTTAAATTGGATTCCAACCATCAAACTATGAGGGTCAAGTGGATATTACTGATATAACTGATAAATGATGGTTAGTTGATGACATGGTTTAATGTAATGTGAGTAAAACAAGAGTAAGCAATCCACACATTTATAAATAGGATGGTGTAGACCATCAAAACATGAGCGGTATATTGTTGCTTTGCCAACATGATATGTGATTATAGCACAGGGATTGTCATAATCAATCTGGGAATTCCTACCAGCCAGTACAAATGACGTTTCGGGCTTTGAACACTGCTCACACTGCGGTTAGACAAGATAGAAATTCACATGTGGCGTGATCGATTTACCCTCTGGTATTTAACATAGCTATAGAAAATCACCACTTTTAATAGGTAAACCATCTTGGGCCATGTTCCATAGCTATGTCAGTTTACCATAGGGTACCAACCCCAAAAATGAAATCAGACCCACAAACAAGGGGATGAACACCACTGATACATTGATTGACAAACTTGTTACAGTATTTCTTTGGATGTTGGTAACTCTTGCAGCAACATGGAGGAAAAAAAACGGTGATTTTCGATGGTTTTCTTGGATCATCACCATGATTCCATAGAGGGTTTGCTTTAGTTTTCTATCAGTTTACCCTTTGGGAAACTAAGATAGCTATGCAAAGTCCCCATTTTTGATAAGTAAATCAACTATACATGGCAATGTTCAATAGTTATGTTAAATTACCAGAAGGTAGGGGTTGTTATGGGAGTGATTATCACTAAATAAAGATGATAGTGATTTTAAGCAGGAAGTATGGTTAAATTGTGGATGATGGTAAGCGGTTGAATGATGAATGAGCAAGAACTACCTTGACAAAATAAAATTCAACCAAAGTAAGATTTACGAACTGAAATGTGGATTCTAAGCAAACCTTTTCTGACTTTGACCAGAAAATACATGGGGACTGAACCAGATCAAAACGGGAATACGGCATGCGTACAGTACATATATCTACATATATATATAATGCATGCCGGATACATGCACAGCATACACGTGTATTGACTCTTTTATTTTTGCAACAATTATCATATTTATCGGAACTATGGGAATCTTTATTAATCGACCAGTACAAGTAGAAGGGATTGCAGGTTGCAGCTCTTGAACGATCATTGTGACCTCAAACGACATCATCACAGATGAGAATGGGAAAGCAATCAACAATTACGAATCCCTTGAGTCTGGTTAACGGCAGAGTCTTTCAAAAATCAGAACGCTATTCTGGTTGGTGGTTTGGAACATGAATATGTTTTTTCATTCAGTTGGGAATTTTATCATCCCAACTGACTCATATTTTTCAGAGGGGTAGGTCAACCACCAACCAGTATTTGATCATCTCCCTCGACAGGGGGCCTTCATATGGGGAATCATCCAGCATCCAGCTGTTTAACGTTGGGTGGTTTTGACATCACAGTTTTTTTTTTTTTTAATGCATGTCAATTATAATTTAGAGATATCTTAGAGTTGGAGATATCCAATGCGAAGTATATTTACACATAAGGTTTAATATCTATGTTATTTACACACAAGTTAGAAGTATATATTCTCCAATATATCCTAAGTTATAATTAGCCTTTTAGTATCTCTTGATCATCTCGTGTTGTGAAGTCGGAACAGTACCAGGTACCTTCACTGAACAGTCAGAGCCGCTGGTTTTGCACAGGAGATTTGTTCATTGTTGATGTTCGATCTTTATTGATTATATATATAATATTGTCTAATTATATATACATGTGTTTTGTTATTTGTTGATTCATGTATTTATTATTTTTTATTTATTGATTTTTTATGTATATATATATGTACATACTTACTGTATATTGTTTTGTGGAACAAACACATGATTAATTGAGCAAGTGTCAATCTGTTTAGGTGCAACTCCTACGATATTGCACTATGATCGGTCCGAAGAATGCCATCATGGCAAGTGTGTAAAAATCAGCCACTCAAGACCATGTAGCAGCTTATACTATACAATCATGGACACAGTATGCCCATGTAACGTATCCCCAAGTTCATGTCGAGTTATTTTCTCCTTAGTTTTTTTAAAATTACCTCAGATGTTGAGATTATCCATGAGTATCCTATTTCACATGCACACTGGGCCTCGGATCTGAGTAATCCTCGGTTGGGGCTGTAGTGCTGCAACTATTTTGCTACAAATACGTTTCAAATCTTATCAAACGGAACAGCCTTATGCCATGATTTGCCATTCCCATAGGATCCATGTATGCTATATATGGTAACATTTACCATCAATATACCCCAAATGTTAGCGTATATACCAGCACCATGGATCCTATGGGATTGGATGGGAATACTTAACCTGCTTTCCACAGGTTGGGGCATTGGAACCGACGAGGCATTTTTTTCCGTGGAACGTAGTGGAACGTTGAACGGTGCATTGGTGCACCATTTGGGAGAATCCCATTGGGACTTTAACTGCTTGGTTAATCTATGGTTAATAATGGTTAATCTATGGTTCATAATTGGAATAACAATGGGATACTGCTTGGTGCTTTGGAACAATGGAATTTTGAATGACTTTCCAGAAACAGTTGGGAATGGAAAATCATCCCAGCTGACTTTCACTCCATCATTTTTCAGAGGGGTAGGTATACCACCAGCCAGTATATATATAATATCATAAAAGGACATGTTTGTTCCATCATACAAAGTCCCAGCCAGTCTCATTTATGATGGGAAACCCACTGCCTAAACGATGACTTGGGGATGACTTATGAAATCGTGACACCGTTGATTTGAATCGGGATTAAACCATGAACCAGTGTGGGACCGTGGGAAAAAATCATCAGGATATGGTCATAAGCAGCCCGGGTAGGATGTAACGGCGAACGGCGAACAGGGATGTTCAGCAACTGGCGAATGGGGAGATCAGCCAAACAAATGGAAATGAGATAACTAGAATACTAGACATGCCAATTTAAAGATATTTTAACTGGCACTGTTTGGCAAGTTTCAATGATGCGTCAATGCCGAATAATGCCCATTTATTGGGCTGCTCTTCACATCCTAACATGACCTTCATTCTATGGTCACATTTGGTAGATGCAAACTATTTGGATCTATTTGGTACAAGGGAATCAGAAACAAATAAACGGATTTTAGAAACCCAAAGCAGGGAAAGAAACCTTTACCTTCTGAATGCCTGGGCTGGAAAACAATCGGATCCTTCGATTTGCGGTTGTGGAAGGTTTTTGGTTGATGCATTCTAAGCCGCCTGGCTGGGGGGACAACAAGATCCAACAATGCTCCGCGATTTTGCGGAGATGATGAGGCAGATGAAAAGGGGAACCATGCGGTGAAGAGGTGGCTCAGGTGATTTTGGACGCTTGGTCATGGCGATGGTCTACCAATGACAACCGTCAGGTAAAAACTTCTCAGTGTTCTTGCGTGTTCCTTTGTCGGCTCTCAATGAAGTGCTTGCTTTGTCTGGTTGGCATGGCGTATTTGTTGAACCTCGCCCTGAGTCCAAACAAGGGGCTCATCCTTCTTTTGTGGTCGTATGGCTTCCCCGCCAAACCACCCTTGCCCAAGCTTTGGATCACAAACGAAGACATGATATGGTGGTGGGCATCGCTAGGATGAATCACAAATTGGGGTTGCGTGCTTACAAAAAGCATGAGCAGGTTATGCAAGAGTTGGTGCATCCGGGTCAGAATATTGTTGTGTGTGCTGTGGACTCAGTTTATGAAGTTGGCCCGCTCCTTCATGGACTTTCACATGCTCAAATTGCGGATTTGTTGCGTGCTTGGTCTTGGGTGGCTCGTCCGTTGAAGCCCTTGCGTTCCTCGAGTGCAGGTCAATATTGGCACATTGGTACCGCTTCCCCACTTCCCTCGGCCATCTTGCACACTGAGCATGGGACCGTCACTGTCTCTTTGAAGCAGGATAAGACTGCTACAGCAAAGCCTGCTGTTACTGTGCAAGCCTCTGCCCGTACCAGGAAACATATGCTTTCTCAGCCTTCTTCTTCATCCACTGTTGGTGATGGGCAGGATCCTTGGTTGGTTGGTGACCCTTGGCGTCGCTATCAATCCACTGACAAGGCTGGCCCTGAGGGTGGTGGTTCTGATGTGGTCTGGACAGACGCTTCCGCTGGACACTCTCACACAGCAAAGTCCCGCATTGCTGCTTTGGAAGATCGTTTGATGTCTCATGTTGAACAGTTGACCAAGCCGACTACTGCTGGACTTGACATTCAACTGGTTCAATGATATCGGTACTCGTTTTTGTGGCATGGATAACAAAATGCAAGCTCAGCAGGCCCGAATGGATGAGATGCAACAAGCCATGGTTGCGCAAGGGGCTGCAACCCAAAGACTTCAGACTGAGGTCTCCACTCTGCAATCCAGCTTCCAAGCGGAGCTGAAGGCTGGCCTTGAAGCCCAAACAGCCAGACTGGAGTCCCTTCTTGAAAAGCGTCCACGCACGAGTTGACTCTCAAGGCAAGGGAAGACTTTGCCTTGTCTGTCTTCCTGGAGCCTTTCCCTGTGGCATTTTCTTTGGATTTTCTGTGTCTTTTGTCTTTCGCCGGTGACTGGATTTCGTGTGGGTGAGGCCTCTCACCCAGGTCCTTGCTCCGCTGATGCCTTTAGTATGGATTCGGACTTCTCTGATGGATTTCTTTTTCAGCTGGGCACTGCCAACGTTGCTGGTCTTTCCAACAAAGTTTCTACTGTTGGATCCCTGGACTCTGGAATTTGGGGTCTGACGGAAACCCATCTGACCATGGATGGGATGAAAGCCATTCGCCCTGCCCTGCGCAAAACTGGACTCTCTCTCAGGGTCGTCAACTTCGTGCGTTGTTCGGAGGGCCTGCTCCTACTCGGGCTTTGGGTTCCAACGCGGGTTCTTGGATTGGAGTGGGTTTGATGACGGACTTTCCTAGTCAACCACTTGCTGTGGACTGGCCTGATGGAATGTTTGACACCGGACGTGTGATGGCGGCCACTACTTATGTTGGGCCGACACCCGTGGTTGTTTCTGTTGTCTATGGGGCTGCTCAAAGCCCGACCTTTCGAAACCCCCTGGGAATCACTCAGGAACTTCTGATGGCGGTCTCGGAGGCTGTGGTTGATCGAGGGAGTGGTCCACGTTGTATCATGGGTGACTTCAACTGCAACTTGCTGCAATTTCCTGTGATGGACTATTGGCGGTCCAAAGGCTGGCAAGAACTTCAAATTCAAGCCACTTTGTGCATCATGGCAAGCCATGTGACGCCACTTGCAAAAGAACGACCATCCGTGACTTTGTATGGTGTTCCCCTGAACTTCTTCGGTTTTGGTGTTGTACCACTGTTCGGCATGATTGGTTTCCTGATCATTCGGTTGTCTCTGGTTTGTTCCGATTTCCTGGTGTGACTGTTGATTCTTGGTATTGGCCGCAGCCTAAACATATACCTTGGGATCAGATTCGCCTTGATGCTTGGCAATCTGCCATGATGCAATTCTTGCCTTCTTTCCATTGGACTTCTGACACCACGGCTTCTTTTGCCAAATGGTCTGATCAAGTTGAGCGTTCCCTTCATGGATTTTCTACCTCACCTCATGGCAAGTTGCCCCCTGGAACTTGTGGGCGAGGACAGCACCGTAAAGCCAAAAAAGGAAATCCTCTCGTTCATCGAATCAAACCCAACCGACCAGGAGAGGTGCACATGCCTATCAGTTTTCCTGATCTTCACTTGTCCAGGTGGTATCCTGCAAAGCTTGGTTCATGCCTGTTGCAGTGGTAAGACTATAATGTCAATGCTGCTACATACCAGGCCCAGTGTTGGTCCAGCATTGTCAGGGCATCTGGATTTAAGCCCAACTTCCGTTCATGGTGGCCTTGTTGACCCGTCAAGCTTCAATCCAGTCCTGATCAAATGCAGGGGTTGCCAACTCTTGCTACTCTGGAGCTGATCTTTGCGGATTTCCGTCTGAACTATCAGCATCTTGAGGATTGGCATCGCCGAAAACGTGGCCAACTGGCTCAAGCCCGTAAGGAGTGCCACTCTAAAGAGCTTTTTCGGGCCCTTCGCCCCGATTGCCCGGAGGCTCTGGACTTTCTTACCTCCACCAACCAATTTCAGATTCTTGCTGTGGATTCTTCGACCGGTGCCGTGCAGCTAAATGCTGACATTCCGTCCTTTGTGGGCTGTTGGACGTTGCAAGGCGAACACATCCACCCTGTCCCTGTTGTGGATTTGGATTTCTTGGAATCTGATCGTACCTGGTGCTTGTTTGAGTCCGATTGTCTTCCCATCCCGGGCCAGAAGATCCAGCAGACTCTTTCCATCACGGAAGTCCCATCCATTCATGATGCCTTGCTGAAGTTTTGGCTGCCTCGGTGGCAAAATATGACTCACGTTCCCGCTGATGCCTGGGATCGAGTTGTTCAGTTTACGAAGGCGTTCATCCCCAAAGGGCATCTTCGGCCGGCGCACCTTGGGCTTGCTGATTATCGCCGTGCTTTCAAGAAGGGATCTGCTCTGCGTACTGCTGGTCCTGATGGTTGGCAGAAAGCAGATGTTTTGGCTCTTCCTGACTGCATGTTGGCTGATATGGTCAAGCTTTACACCCATGTTGAGCAAGGCCGGCCTTGGCCACAGCAACTCACGAGGGGCCATGTTTTCTGTCTGCAGAAAGCCAAACACAATTTTGAGCCGGGCAACTTTCGTCCTGTTGTTCTCTTTTCAATATGGTATCGTCTTTGGAGTTCCCTGCAGTCTCGCCATTACTTGAGTCAACTTGAACAAGTGGCTAACTTTCCGGCTTTTGGTTTCTTGTCTGGTAGAGGCTGTCATGACCTGACTTATGCTGTTCAAACCTCTATCGAGCTTGCCCTGGGCCAAAACGCTGCTTTGTGTGGTGGACTGTTTGATATTGAGAAGTGCTTCAATTTTATACCTCGTGGTCCTGTCATGTTCTTGGCCAAGTGGTTTGGTGTTGATGATGGTGTCATTTGTGGATGGACTTCCTTTTTGTCAGCCATGCACCGTGCCTTTGTCATCAGACATGAGCCAAGTGATGCTGTTTGTTCCGACAATGGACTTCCGGAGGGTGATGGATTAAGCTGCCTTGGCATGGTGTTGCTGGATTTTAGTTTTCACTTTTACATGCGACATTTTCAGTTGCACGACACCCTGATTCTCTGGTAGCTGGTGTGGTCACTTTGGAATCTTGGATCCACATGTTTCGATTGAGGATTGATTCCAAGAAGTCTCAATACTGGGCTCTGACATCTCCCCACCGAAGACATTTGCAGTCTCTTGGGTTGTCAGTCTTTGAATGCGCATCAGATCTGGGTGCCACCATGTCTTGCAGTGCAAAACACTTGAATCGGCCTCTCCGGCTTCGTATTCTTCAATCCATGCCTTTTTGGGCCAAGCTTCGAACTCTCAATGTGTCTCCATGGCACAAGTTGCAGGCAATCCGAATGGCTCTGCTTCCACGTTCTCTCCATGCTTCCAATGCTGTTTGCCTGGGGGATTCTTGGTTTGTCAAGCTGCGGACACAGGTGATGAGGGCGATGAAGGTTTCTCGGGCTGGGGCTAACCCAGTCATACGTGTGGCTTTCATCTGCGGTGTGGATGTGGATCCTGGTTTTTATGATCCGTGGCAGTGCTTTCGAGATTTCTTGAAGTATTACCAGACGAATACTGAGATCAGACGACTCTGGCTGCAGTATGTTAATACACCGGGTCTGCGCAAAACACATGGCCCTTTTGCCAAGGTTTTGAAGCTTTTTGCAACTTTGGGATGGGAGCATCAGCTGGGACAATCTCTGCAACTTGCTCAGGGGTTTCTCCTTGAGTTAGCATGGCTTGACATGGGCATTGCGAAAAAGCTTTTGACCCACTATTGGCAACAAATGATGGTAGCGTCGGTTGCCAAGCGACAAGATTTCCATGGCTTGGACGGTATTGACTGTTCTGCCTCTTTTTTCACTATGAAGCGACTTGATCATGCCACTTCGGAGCTTTTGAATTGCGTTCGTGATGGAACCTTTTTCCTGAACACGGTGAAATCCAAATATGATCCCTCAATCACTCAGCTTTGTGATTGTGGCCAGGCTGAAGACACCTTGGAACATAGAGCACTGACTTGCCCTAAATACCGGGGTATCCGTGAGAGGCATCGAGATGTTCAGCGCATGTGGTTTGCGCTTCCTCATTGCCTTACTCATCATGGACTTGTTCCTGCCAATTTGTGGCAGGATGACTTCTGGGCTATGTTATCTCAACTTCCGTGGGGTGCACCTGCCTGGGCTGGAGGGCCACCTCCATTGGGAACACAACAGCTTTTTACTGATGGTTCATGTAGTGACCCTAGGCAGCCGCAATTTGCTCTTGGGGCTTGGAGCGTTGTTTCAGCAGACTTGGGAGTGGTCGTCACCTTCGTTGGCCTCAAAATTGGCAAAATCAAATTCAGGTTCATCCAGCACCCCGGGTGATTCAGTCAAACAGTCGACAAAATCATCAACCGAGTGAACAGCCATGTCCAAAAGAAAACCCTGACAGCATCTAGCCCAATACTCATGCCATCGTCGGGTGTTAGTGAATGAACCATACACTCGAGCTTGTTCAAAAGAGAGTCCAGATTGCCTAGCTGCTTTGGTGGCAGCGTCGGCCACTGAATTCCATTGAATCAGAAAAGCATCTTGTGCACTACTAGCTGATGTCTTGGCACGATGGGCATCAACCTTCTGTACACAAAAAGAACCGTCAAATTTGAGTAACCCTTGCAGGATCTGCTCCCAAAAGTCTTGATTCCGCCAGTCAGCAGGGATCAAAAGGTGCCTCTGCAGATACCAACATCCATCCACCGCATATTGAGAGTCAGTGTGTAAGACAGCATCTGTGCAGCGCCAATTTGTCAACCATGCTAACGCCATAGCGATCGCCCAAAGTTCACATCAGTCACTGGTATGGACCACCGATGGAATGAGTCCTGCTCCAAATCTCATTGATGCCTTTCCAATTTTGTGGGAAGCTGCTTTCACTGCCAATCCTCGGCTTTCATTTGGCCGTTGGTTGTTAGCTCAAGCTCGGGCTGCCCACTTTGTTACTTCGGTGACTTCTCTTGAGTTGTTTATTGGTTTTTACTATGAGGTTGGGGCTGTTTTGCCGGTTCGTGTTGGGGCCCATCGTGGCCGAGAAAGATGGATCAGCGTTGCCAATACAAATGTGGGGGCCCTGCATGGTAGGTCATTGGGATCCCAGCTTGGGGTTATTGAGTGGTTGGTGCGTGTTATTTTTTCTGATCATCTTGATTCTGATTTGACTTTTGGTACTATTGTCAAACCTCATTTTGGAATCCACATACCTTTGAAATCATGCCGTTTGGCATGGTCCCGCAGTACAGCATCCTTAGTACAGCAACGATTGCTGAGCTTGGGACGACCAATTAGGTTCAATCGGGACCTGGCCAAGGCCTTCCCCTAAAGGTTGCAGCAGTTTGTTTCAACCGCGATTGGGGCTTTATTTTTGTCTATGCGGTTCTGAACCTTTCTGAACCCATAGGTGCCGAGACCTTTGAGACTTCTCAGCATCGCGGAATAAACATAGTTCATTTGAGCATGCAGCAACCGTTATCCAAAATCTGGCCATGAATCCTCCAAGATGTTCGAAGAATTGGTGGGAAAAATGACTGGGAAAGAACGTCGTTTCAACCAAAAAACATATTTCCTTAAATCAATGTGTTGATTGATCCAGTGCTGTTTCGAATCTGTTGGTTCTTCATTATGTACACGGCAAGACTTTTCATGTGAGCAGTGCTCAAAACCCCTGTTGGTTGATTGTATGGGGTTATATTATCCAATGTTTTGGGGATTGTCACAGTCCATTATTGGAAATCCGTTCTGAACCAGCCAGTCGAAAGGGTATCAATATGTTGTTTGACAAACCCAAACATGGCCATCAATCCTCCATAGATCTAAGGTAAATTCTAATGACCTCACGTCGTGACCTCACTGGAATCATGGGAATTGTAAGGGAATCATCCCCACAATGCCATAGCTGGCTTCAAGTTTCAGGTTAAAGACTTATATTACCCAGATTGATATATTGAAATTTCATTAAATTTCACTAAATTAGAGTTGTTTGATGTCAGATTAGTGACATATGACTTGACATATGCTTATATCTCCCAGAATTCATGATTGCCAAATCCCAGTTAAGATAGTTTATTTATATATATATATATAAATATCTCTATTACAGGATGACCCCCCCAGATGTAAGTTGGTTTATAAACCTTTATAACCCCCATTAGCTATAGTTATATCTACCATAAACCATAGAATAGAATTCATTCAGAATTCAGCCACCGAACGGGGGGGCATTTTGGGGCCCCATCCTGTACCCAGATGAATCCAATTGGTGGCACTCAGATGGACCTCTTCAAATTTCCACCATTTTTTCCGCCCGTTGCCCCAACGTTGTGAAGCGTGACGTCAGGTGCCCATCACCAGTGGCACTCAGATCGAGTTCTGCGGTGCCAAAGCACAGCCGGGATGATCACATCGGGGGTCACTGGACGACCATACAATTTATATTATTTGATATAATATATATATATATAATTTATTTTATGTATAAATATATATATATATATATGTATGTATACTTGTCATATGTGTATACACATATACACATATATACACACACCATATATATATATATATTAGTATATATGTCAGATACTTCTTGGGCAGGATATCGCGACTTCTCAGCACAAAGTTACCATTTTATCCCAAAAATCCTTGAAGCGGATCTATGAAACTCGGATTTGCAATGGATTCCATGCTCACATCGAGCAGCTGCCTTGTCCAACTTTTGGAGCTCGAGAATGGCAGCATGGCACCTGACTGGCGGACCTGCAAGGTGTTGCCATGGACCCACAATCGGAATCCAAACCTCACACTGCTCGCTTGCGAGTGCGAATTGCATGGGATTATATACTTATATATATCATGTTAGATATCCAGGGATTTTCGTATGCACAGTGTCGAAAACTTATCGGATTTCCCACTTTATGGAATTTTTGAACTATGATGATCCCCAGTATAATGGGCAGTACAACACCCCAAGAATCATCAACCAACTGGCTTTGAAACTGCGAGGGCATGAGTTCAGTCTTTGAGGTCGCGACAACGCAACGCCCATCCTTGGCTTTTCCATCTTGTTGCGTGGGGCAGCCCAAGGCCCAAGGCCTAAAAGTCTTCAGAGAGAGGCTGCGCGATGAATGAATTTGGAAAGGACATCATCCAATATATTCATATAACATATATATATATAAATATAGAATCCAATGTGTTTAGATTGGCACTTGTACCCATTGTTTTACTCTATCAACGAATCTCGTCGAATAGCCAGTGGACCCACAATAGTCCACCATCCAGTTTGTTTTTTGGAACATAAATTTGGTGTTGTGCCAGTACATCACAGTTTTGACACCTGATTGTTGTTTGGTTGGTGGTTTGGAACATAAATTTTATGACTTTCCATTTAATGGGAATGTCATCATCCCAACTGACGAACTCCATCATTTTTCAGAGGGTAGGTCAACCACCAACCAGAAAATACCCTGGTTGATTGTTTACTATAGGGACTTTTGCTACCTGATTTATTGGGGACTATGATAACCCATAGGATTGGGGGACTTCCTAGGGATACCAACCAGACAGTTTTGACACGAGGATTAGAGGATTGTTGTTAATATCCTCGTGTTTCACCCATATCCATCGTTCTCCCATCAAGAAATGGTCAAATCAAGCAACAATAAGCAGACACGCATACATCCAGGCATATGATTCTTTTTGTATATAGACCTACATAGACACATCATTATATACATACCAACATATGTACGTGTATATATATATATATATATCCATTTATATATATAATATTTACATATATATATATAACTGTGTATATATATATATATATATCCAATATCCGTTCATACATAGCAATATACATCAACAAAACACCATAAAGCACCCATTTAAATTTAGAAGCGTTCATCACAGCCGTCTGCTCTGAGGCGATGCTGCGTTCGGGACTCCCAGCTCTGATGCCGTCCATGAGTCACGTTCGATACGTCCGGTGGCTACCACGTGGTTATGGTCATCTTTCATAGCCATGGTGAATAATGATTAAGTTAACTGGAGAAAGTAAGGTTAAGTTAACCATAGTAAGGTTAAAAACTGTTTTTTTTTTTCACTGCTTGGTGGTGACTGGAACCATGGAAATTTAAGTGACTTTCCCTATTAATTGGGAATGGAAAATCATCCCAACTGACTTTCAGTCCATCATTTTTCAGAGGGGTAGGGCTCAACCACCAACCAGATAATGATGACAATAGTGGTGAATAATGCACCTCCATATTCGACCATAATTTGGTGTATACTTTCTGGTAAACTAACAAAAAACTACGGAAAATCACAATTTTGTATGGGAAAACTCACTATTTCTATGGCCATTTTCAATAGCTTTTTGTATGTTTACCAGAGGGTAATAATGATACTCGTACTAGATACCCTGGCTATCATAGTGGTTGATGGTAACGACTAACGTAACGACTAGTTCGGTTTGCGAACTGAAAAATCACCATGAAATCAACAGGGTAATTCATCAATATCTGCATCATAAATCCTCCATGAATGGGCCAGTTTCCACAGCTATGTTAAATAACCAGAGGGTTGGTATGTCCTACTACATATATATATATATATGTATATATGCATATATATATATATGTATATGTGTATATATATATATATATCATGTTTATCATATCTATATATTTACAGCACACAATGTGGCTTTATGTGATATAATTTCATATTACGTATAATTACTATATATAATAATATTATGTACTTAAAATAAATGTACACATACATGGCTATACGTCATATTTTCGTCAAACCACGCTACCTTTACTCATCCATACTGAATGTATACCCATGCTTTGATTTCATTATAACATTAATTGTGAACACTGCCTAATCGATCTCAGTTCATTCATGCAGCCTTTGGGATTACTTTATTGGCTCAGTTGTGGAGCAATTGATGGTGGGAATCGCACCTCAAAGAACTTCAACCAATCAGCTGGGTGACTTTCCACCCAGAACTTGGGGTGACTGACTTTGATCTTAGCCCTCCACTTGATTTGACAAAGAAGGTCAAGTCATTGGGTATCCACCAAAACTGAATGGTTTCATGTATATACATAATATAATTATATGTATATATATGTATATATATGTATATATATATATATTCAAATTATATACATTATATCATGATATGATTATATATATATAATAAATATACATTGTTTTCTTTATATAGGACATAAAACAATGTACTTATTTAAAAAAAATACGCAAAAATTCTGCTTCCCTTGGCCGCCCCTAATTTTTTCACTCCCAGGTCTGCCCGGCGGAATCCCGCGCCAGTGCCCACGAAGCTTGACCTTCCAGCCACCTGGTGTGGTAGACATAGGGGCAAGATGCCACAGTTGAAGATCTACTGTATATACCCTCTGGTTATTTCACATAGCCATGGAAAATGGCCCATTTATAGATGGTTTACCTACTAAAAATGGTGATTTTCCATGGCTATGTTAAATAACCAGAGGGTATATATTATATAACCAACAGATGGGGCTATCATATATTTATAATATGGGTTATATATAACTATCTAACCAACAGTATTCTGAAAATGAGTTTTTTTTGCCTCATAAATAAACAAAATAGCAGTTTTGGTGGTGAGATTTGTCGAATAATCCATGTAGTACACCCGGGTTTTTTGTCCAATAACGATTTGGATTGATCCAGGTATCTGCGATACCAATGATTACTTTGCATCCAGATTGGCACCCCGATTTGTTTGCGATTTCGTGTGCCAATCGAACACCATTTTTGGCATCTCTTGACCTAACAACTGGTCCCTATGGTAATCCAACACCGTGGACAAATGACAAGACATTTTGAATCTGGAAATCATCAGGAATTGGGTAACTTTACAGTTGTTAGATGATATTCCTGATTATAAAGATGTTATTTTAATATGTATTTTATATTACAGAGGCCACATAAATTACGAACAATGATATTTCTGGTAGTTATTTTTGAGTTTGGTTATTAGATGTTATTCGTATTCTTGTTCGAAAGAGAGTATATGTATATAGTATATGTGGAGCATTCGCACAACGCTCAAACTGACTTCTCATTCTTGAAACTCAAGACGCACCATTGATCCTTGTTGTTGAGTGCTGCCCTTTGGATGATATCAACAAGAATTAGTTGCATGCGGAGTTTTTTTGTGGATGAATTTCCTGATTGGGCTTTGTTTAAACATAGGCTACTCCGTTGATGGTGAATCATGATTGTCCATATTAAATCACAATGCAAAACCGCAAGGTGTACACGACTTTCAGACACACCCGCGTTTTTGCCGTCTAAAAACAAGAGCCTGGCAGCCATGTTTCATCATGTTCAATCTCTTAGGCGCCGCCTATGGAGTCTCAGGCTTTGGTTAATGGTGGGTCGATGGGCACTGTAATAACAAGAATGGCGATGCTGAGTGCGCAAAGCCTGGTTTGGAGTAATCATGTTTAATGGGTCGTTGGAACATTTAGCCATAAGACTTGGACATATCGAATTTGGCTAGAGATGTTCTATTTGTAGGCTCGATTGACCATGCTGGCATGACCATAGGGGTAAACTGGGGATAAGACAGCAAACACATACAATATATGGAAGAGCCCATGTTCTGTGTTTTTTATGGAAACTGGCATGGTGGTGGCCATAGAGGCTTCATTCAAGGTTTCATACTTTTCGGTTGAGATTCATTCCATTGAGGTAAAACCATCAGAGAATTGCATTTTGTGAACGCACATCGTTGAACATGTTGACTTTATTGTCAAAACACATGCTATGTACAGGCAATCATTCCCACTCAGCACAATAAATCATGATTCTCTGACTAAATCCCACTACAAATTAGCCTCTTATATAAACAAATATGAACAATCAAAAGTGTTCATCCTGGAATAGACTTAGTGGACAATTTCGAGGACCCCCCGATTGGTTTCATGGCAAAATCAACCCAGTGAGATAATATGACAATAATTCTTAAGATATAAACTTAAGACATGTTTATGTGTATATCCCACCACTAAGATTCCATCAACATTTGTTTGAGATCATATGACATCCACTAAGAATTCTTAAGATATATGTAAACAATACATTTTGTTTATGTGTGTTACAGTAAACATTAATATTGTTTTGTTTGATCCCAATGTTGTTGGCTAAATCCATCTAAATCCCATGTTTCTTCTACCCTTTTGTTATGACTAACGTAGCTATGGAAAATGCAGGCCATGGCCCATTTATAGATGTTAAAAAGGATGATTTTCCCTATTGAAAATTGTGATGTCCCAGTTCGCAAACCGTTAGTCACAACCAGAGGGTATATATTATATAACCAACAGATGGGGCTCATATATATTTATAATATGGGTTATCTATAACTATCTAACCAACGTTATTCTGAAAATGAGGTGTATGCCTCATAAATAAATTATAGCAATAGTTTAAACCACATAATTTGGCTTGATCCCTACATGACGGTGAAGACATGGGGGTGGTCATAAATCCGGATCAACATATACCCCCATTTTAAGGTGATTCCCGGTTTGGTATGACAATAAACCAATATAAACCATATATCTGGGTAAATTATATAAGGCAAGTCATCCCCAAATGGCCGAACTATTCTTTCTAAGGTGAGTGAAATATGATAATTTACCCAGATATATCATGTTTTGACCCTGCCATATATCCCATAGGGTCCATGTATGGTATATATATGCTAACATTTGGGGTATATTGATGGTAAATGTTACCATATATAGCATACATGGATCCTATGGGTATGATTCTATCGTGTATATATGTATACGTGCTTGTTGTTGGTTAGGCAGGCATGTCCAAACCCTCCGTCAACAGGGGCCAGATGGAAGACCACCGGGTGTGCCGCAGGGAGGCCTAGTGGCAAAACTCATCTGGTCAATCTTGGTGCGTGACTCAATAGTTTGGATTTTTGCATGAACGGCCATAGATATGAAATATATAAACATATATGCGTATGCATACATATATATATATATATATACACGTATATATATATAAATACATACATGGTCATAAATGACCAACAAAATACAGTAAGAAAGTTTATATTTGCTGGAATGTTATTTGTTTTGTACATTGGGTATGTATGTTCATGCACGCATGGATACAAACAAACATACATGCATACACATGTATACATATATATACATACATATTTACATACAGACGGAGACACATACAACCGTGCATACTAGATAACCCAGTAAATACATCATTTGTGCTAATTTGCGGCCTTGTCTCGGGGTTCAGAAACCCTGCTACAGATATTCCATTAATTTGTTGATTAGATGTCCCAGTCTTATCTTTTGATTCACATTGTATCTCCACGTTTGTTGGGTAATGCATTGCCATACACCATGGAAAACCCCACTGAAAGTTGAACGGGTCAATTCGCAAGGCATCAAGTTGCGCCAGGACAAGCACCGCTTATTACGAGAGAACGAAGTTGAAGGAAAGTCATCTATAAATGGGTGATGTTCAATATTAAACCCTATTAAACCCCATTAAACCCCACTAAACCCTATAAATTCATCTATAAATCGGGGATTTCAATTGCCATGTTTACTGGATTGCCATGCTTGACTGGAGGGTACCTGGAAGCAGTTTCAATTTTCTGCGAAGATTTGAGTGGCAAGTTCTGTTGCAATCTCAAATCACCTAATGTCAACCCTTGATTAATAAACCCCTATGTTGCTTTAATTAGGAGGGTACCATTTAAGTATCACATTATGACTATTGGAAGGGTACCCCCTTAATTAATAAACCAGGGTTTATTAATCCGTGGTTGACATTAAGATAGAGGTGGGAAATCCTTGAAAATTCAACATTTCATAGCATGTATAGATCAAACATGGGATGAAATGGTATTGATCATTTCATAACCATAGGGTTCGTGTTGTTTCAAGAACCATATAACCATGGAAATTCCCAATTCTATACCCTCTGGTAATTTCACAGTTTGCCAGTGAAAATGGCAATTTATAGTTGATGAGTGTTGATTTAGACACGGTGATTTTCCATTGTTTTGTGTATGTTTACCAGAGGGTAAATACCCATGAAAGATCCCATGACAGATCCCATTAAGTTACCATAAACTCCCATAGAAAATCCCATGAAGTACCCCCATGTTGGTGAAATACCCATCATTTCCAAGGGAAAACTGCACGAACCAACCATGGATTTCCATGAAGACCCAGGCAGTCCTGGTGGTTCTCCGGAGATCCAGGGCCTTTGTCGCTGCTGTGCGCAGTCTGGCTGCAAGGATGATCCACCGATCATCTATAAACAATAGAAAAATAGTTCATACAATGTGAGGCCCCCAAGATAGCTAAGTTGGTTTATAAATTTATAACTCCAATATCTATGGTTTATGGTACTTATTTAAGTATATCTACAATGTGAGGACCCCCAGTGATGTTAGTTGGTTAACAAAAGCCCCAGTAACTATAGTTATAAGTACCATAAACCATAGTTATTGGAGTTATGTGCACCAACTTAGCTATCGAACGGGGGCCTCACATTGTGCTGATATTGATAACATACAATAATAGATAATAGATATTGATAATAGATAATCAACAATAGACATATAATAGAAAACTATAATAACTATAATAGGTTTATTTATGTCTATATTACGTTTTAATGTTCATAATAGTTCTATATTGATAGAACATGAAAACCTATTCATACCAGGTATAATAGATGATACTATAAATCTATAAGGTTGGTAAAACAATGCCATAAACCCCAATATTTTTGTTGTTTAAATATCTCAACTTTGTTGGTTAATCTATAATGGTGGTAAAACAATGCCATAAACCCAATATTTTTGTTGGTTAAATATCTCAATTTTGGTGGTTAATCTATAATGGTGGTAGAACAATGCCATAAACCATCCCCAACTTCACCATAAATAGGTGGTATGTTTACCATTCCCAGTCATGGGTGGTTATTGTTTTACCCCCATTAGATAGAATGGGAATGGGAGTATCACCATCGAGTATTCGAGGCTTCATGGGATAACCAAATATATTAAACAATTAAGATATATAATAAGATAAAAAATGTTTGTTTGATCGACAATTATAGGGGTAACCAACCATAATCTATGGAATTGTTTTGAATGTCTAGATGTATAATGAAAAACAATGAAATATGACGAGTCAGTGACTGCGGATATATCAGCCCTGGTGATGATGTTGGACATTGTTGGGACTCATGAGGGTTTAACCATAACTTACTGTACAGGGTTTTTTAATCATTCAAAGTTGATATTATATTTGATGAATAAGTATATATGTAATAAATCATAAGAACGTATGAGAACAAATGTGATAGTTGATAAATAGGAATAATAGAAAATATAAGACTATGGTTGGTGACAGTTTGTTGATGCTTGTTGGCAATTCTCGAGGTTCTAGTTCTACTATCCAAGATCCAACCATTGTAACGTCATTGCAGAGGGTCTTGAACGACATTTGCTCTGGATAAATGCAACCACGTCACCGCGACTTGGGGTACATAACTATCTCATCTATCTCCAAAAATGGGCAGAGTCGGCAAGATCAGTGGCATTATGTCTAGCTGGTAAGTCAATAAAATCGATCCAGATTTGTGGGTTAAACCAACAACCTTGGGATTTTGACCAGCATGAGCTTACATTTGCTTTCATGCTGAATATGCAAATGAAAGGTCCAACCCCAATCACTTGCAAAAATTGAGTGTTTCTATATATACATATATACATAGATACTGTATATACATATATGTAGATATACTGTATATATATATATACTGTATATACATATATACATATATATATATATATATATTTACTGTAGATATATAAATAGATACTGTATATATATATACTGTATATATATATATAGATACTGCATATATATATATATATACTGTAGATATATATATATATATATTTACTGTATATATACATATATATACACTGTATATATATATTTAGATTCTGTATGTACATTTATATATATATATATATCTATCTATCTACAGTATATATATATACTGTATGTGTATATATATATATATATAGATACTGTATATACATATATATATACACTGTATATCATCCCTTTGCGGCACTCCCAGGTGTAGCCAATAATGTTTTTTTTTTTTATAGTGGAGTGAGCAGATTCGGAATGCCCGGGCTTGCGGCGTAGCCCGCCGAAAGGACATGTATACCGAATTGGACTTTATTCTTCAAAACTGGTGATCTGACAATCTGACAACAATAAATTTTCATCTACCCATTGCTATGGAAAGAAGATGAAAGAAGCTTAAACAAATGGACATGAATGGAGATTGTTCCTTGCTAGGTTTGACAACCAGGTGCTACACCTTTGGTGAGTGGTGGATGAGTGAAGTTGTTTTTTTCCCATTTCTAGGGAGACACACCAAATAAAAGCAATTTTTCGTTGTCAGCTAGACATGAGAGGTCAGCCAACTTATTCCCCACCTGCCAGGTGAGGGTTGTTAGATTTTATCAGAGATGTTCTCCTCATCCTTCTTCTCCTCCTCCTCCTCCGCCTCCTCCTCTTCCTCCTCCTCCAGTTTCTCCTCGACCATGTCTGCATCAACTTCCACGTCCGCTTCCGCCTTGCCAACTCGTCGCTAATCTCTTCGCCAACTTCCGCGCGCAGTGGGCATTGCTGGACCTCAACTGCCGGCTGCCGATCTGAGTGGGCACGGCTGGACCTCAACCGCAAGGTTCCGAGCGCAGTGGGCACCGCTGGACCTCAACCGCAAGGTTCCGAGCGCAGTGGGCACCGCTGGACCTCAACCAGGGACCTTCCGAGCCCAGTGGGCACCGCTGGACCTCAACCTGGGACCTTCAGAGCTCAGTGGGCACC
>Ga0126342_10005949_pt1 | contig 21482 bp, 21 predicted proteins | sample Cyp1metagenome_FD_92528 | JGI IMG/M metagenome (GOLD analysis project Ga0126342, IMG submission 92528) | Coral microbial communities from Lord Howe Island, Old Settlement Bay, Australia - Cyphastrea 1 metagenome | ecosystem: Host-associated > Invertebrates > Cnidaria > Coral ... | reverse complement strand
TATAATATATATAATATATAATATAATATATATATATATGTAATATATATAATATATATAATATATAATATATATATATATAATATATAATATATATAATATATATATAATATATATAATATATATAATATATATAATATAACATATATATATATAATATATATATCATGTATTATATGTTTATAAACCTGACCCCAAATTCCAATTCTCCATCCCCTCCACCATCCAAACCGCCTTTGGGGTGGAGTACTTCTGCATCATCTGGATGAAGCTGGTCACCTACCGTCCGAGTGTCACCATGTTAGGTAAATACATGCTGTTGGAAGTATATACATGTAGTGTGTGTATATATATATAAGTAATATTGCAATGTATTAGAACATAATATATAGTTTATATATTACCATATGGTAATAACTAATATTGTATATAATACTATTAGAAGTATATTACCATACTGTTGGAAGTATATATATCTTAGTATATACTGTTACCTAATTAGTAATGTTTTACCTAACATGTATATATTTAACTAACATGGTCTCAGTATACTGGACACATGTAAATATTTAGTTGGTATATGTTACAAATTATATAATGCTCTAACTATATACCAACGAACTATAAAGGTTTGGCGAAGGTGTGTCTCTGGAATTTTTATGTCATCGATGGATATGAAAATAGTGATACTCCTGGCGAAATATTCGACAGCGTAATGTGGAGACCAAGATAATAATTTAGTATACTGTTCATGGATGTTTTGCCATTACTATCTTTTGGAATCAGTTACCCTGGTCACTCCTGGTCGAACTTGTAGGAGTTGGGAGGTCAAAACGCTTCAAGTTTTGGGAGGCGTGATTGCTTTCACAGCAATTTTCAAGAAGCCCAGGTTTCAACCAGTACGCTCAAAAATGGGGAATTGAAGCTACCAAACATGGGGCTACAACCTAAACGTCGTGATGAGTGACTTCGTGGGGATTTCTTCTGCTAGTTCGATGGTAGGGAGTCACACCTGGTGTCTTTTATACAATCACAGAGATGTATGTTGCGGATTGTTATAGATTGTTGTAGTGGCTTTGGCAATTGCTCGTACAACATAATGAGCTGAATGTCACTGGTGGGTGTAAAGAGGGGTTGAATGAAAACACTAATCTGAAAGTAGCCATAAATTCAAGTCATCGAGAGCTGATAGACTCCAATAATTCAACTAGTTCGGGATGGTGCATTTCTGCTTTCTTGTCACGGTTTTCATGTAGGTTCCAAAAATGACATAAAGATCCTCTCATCCCGTATTCTCTGGTCTACTTACAAACAGGGACCGTTTTCCACCTATTCCTCAAGGGGAATGGTGTTACACCCACAGACTGGGGCCCCAGTGAGTTAAATCGCAAAGTTGGTGCCCACATAACTCCAATTTCACATGTTTCACTAGGGTTTATGGATGTTTATGGTAGATATATATATGATATATATATATATATGATATATATATATATATGATATATATATATACATACATTATGATCATTCATGATGAATATCTGTAGTTAATGAAGGTTCTTTGCAGCAACTCATTCACCGTCCCAGCTCAAAAAGGTCATTTTTTGTCCCCTTTTCCTCGGTCGGGTTGGTCGGCGAGCCTTGGACAACATGGCCTGAATCTTCGAGGCAAAGTCGTCGATGGCATTGCTGGATTCCGAGGAATGATCGAAGCAGTAGTGCCTTAAGGGAATCCCGCTGGATGGAGCCATGGCCCAGTCGAAATCGTTGATTTAGCCATAGAAAATGGTGATCCACGGCAAACTGTTCCAACGTTGACCAGGCCGGGTATCCTGTATCCAAGGCCAAGCTAACCACAGAACGAGTGGGATTTTATGTGCGGACGCCCCAAAGATTTGATAGATATATAGGGTACCCTCTGGTAAACTAACATAACTATGGAAAATCACCATGTTCAATGGGAAAATCCACTATAAATGGTGATTTTCAATAGCAAACTGTTAGTCATTACCAGAGGGTAAATCCATTGGTCCATGGTTTCCGATCGTGGTTTTCCGATAGGAAAAGCCACTGAGTCAATGGCTTGAAAATCCCCCATCTAGATCGTCTAGTTCGATGATCTTCCCATATATATATATACCCATATATATATATGGTATATATATATATATATGGATGATCATATATATATGGGAAAATCATCATATATACATATGGATGCTGACTTCTAGATGATTTTCCCAGTATCAATAGGCTTCCCATTGCCAGCCATGTTGGCACCAACTGTTCGGCGTTCGGCGAAGTGGTCGTCAAGTTGCTGCAGTTCTTTGGCGCGGTCTGTGGCATTTGCACCTCTGGCAGTCCCCATTCTGGGGGGACTCCTTCAGCCAGGGATGGTATGGGATTATTTAAAAAAAAATCTGATGATATTGGAGATGGCTAAAAAATAAGGGGTTTACCAAATTTAAGATGTGCGTAATTTTAAAGTATGTCCATTTTATTGAGAAGAGTGTTGGAAGGCCATATATTCAATGGATATCATTAATATTATTATTATCAGCCATACCATACCATATTGGATATAATTTATCATTATGATGGATATCATTACGTAGTATCATTTATCATATTTAATCAGCCATACTATTACCATAGTACTAAATTCTGAGTGCCACATCCCGCGCCAAGTGACTCAAGAACTTGGCAAATTCCAAGGTTTCAGGGGCCGCGGGCAAGCCTGGCAGCGCAAGGGCTGGGCCCGCCCGCAAGGGCCAAGGCTGAAGTGAGAAATATTGTGTGTATATATATATATATATATTGTTGTTGTTGTTATTATTATTATTACTATTATTATTATTGTTGTCATTGTTATTATTGCTATTGTTATTATTGTTGTTGTTATTATTGTTATTGTTATTATCATTATCATTATCATTATTACATATAGATATATATATAATCCCATTCCCTCTTTTTTTGTCTGTGCCATTTTCAAACCATGATCCAGCAATTGGATTCAATGGACATATCATAGAAATCTCACAGGAATCAAACGGCCATGGTCATTGGGAGTACGGCCATGTATGGTCATCCATCCCATCAGTGGCGAGTTCAGGAAGCGAATTCCGGGGATAGACACCTATTTTTTTATGGCTCGGGTTGCTCAAGTGTATCGGCCCGGAACCTCGGAACCTGAAATGGCCATTGACATAATGGTATTCCTTGTAAATAATGGGTACTTGGTGGCTCATCCTAGTCAGTAAGTAGGTTAGTCTATTAGTTCAACCTAATTTTCTAGGTGAATTAACCCTACTTATCCCACTGAAATAACCAGGGTGAACTAACCTCCACGAGTCGTGGGATGAACCTCCAACTATATAAATCCCAAAGGCCCCAAAAAGGATTGATCGATGACTGGGGTTTTATCCAATCTAACTACCTTGACCAGGCAACATATGGCACAACCTTCCGGAAACCCATGGTTTCTTCGTATTGGATCTATTCTTTTTGGATCCTTTTGGGGTTATGGGATATATATATATACATCCATATATATATATACATCCATATGTAATACTTGGGGGATAGGATTCCTAACGATGAGGATGTATCCACAACCATGTCCAAAGGGGGAAAATCGCATGCCTCATTTCTGGCAGTTCAATGTGAGCTTTTTTGCAGTGACGTGACTTGTGTACACCCTACTTAGTGGTTCATCTCAGTTAGTAAGTACGTTAGAACCCTCTATATAATGGATAAGTAGGGTTAATTCACATATAAATACAGTAGGTGGACTAGATGGACAAACAAATCAAACCCCACAGACATCTACCAAGTTTAAAAAAAAAGAAAACGCAAATTTCAATTTTGAACAAAACTCTATCTAACTTCCTCTGTGTTCAGGGTTTGATTTTTTAGTCCACCGGACCCAAGCGCGCAGCCCAAAGACAACATTTAAATTTGGGAGAGCGGGAGTTGACAACAATACAGCAAGGGTTTGATTTCATCGTCCATCTACGGTAGGGCTTTAACCTACTTACCAACTGGATGAGCCACTCGATTCAATTTCATGTTGATGAGCATTTGAAAACTTTGCAACTTCGCAAGGCAACAGAATCTGCACTGCTGCCATTTTGGGTCGCGCAGTCACTGCTGACTCCCAACCCACCGGCCACCGGGTCACCCCGGCCTGCAGCACTCTGGTTGACCACCGATTCGGAATCCTACCAGTGATGACAGGGTTGATACTTTTCTCGGATCCTGCTTGAAGGTCACCCGGTGGAAAGCCTGGTGAATCTTTGTCAAACTAACCCCAACCAGATATGATATAACCAGTTGGGATTCGTGAGGTAACCACCAATCCTGCTGAGTTAGAGCAGCTGACAGCAAAAGCCACCAAAATCTTTCTCAATCAGCAAGAATTCCACAGAGCTTGGGGTTATTTCAACCTAATTTTCCCTTGCCTGTCACTTTTCCCCAAAAAAATGGAAAAGTGAGTATCCTCCGGTACTCAAACGTGGCTGGCTGGAAAATCTCCTACAAATGGAGGTTTCCAGCTGCGGGTGAGTCATCCCAAAATTTTGATTCATTCGTGCAGGGTCGTAGTCCCTGTCTCAAGCCCGACAATCAAACTTTGCAATGGAACATGCGGTGGTTTTCTTAAATGGTGGTACCCAAAATGGATGGTTTGAAGTGGAAAATCCTCTGAGAAATTGATGATTTGGGGGTACCCCCATGACTCAGGAAACCCCCAATGTCTCCATTTCTCTCTCATGTGCCACTGTAGCATCTCCTCGGACATGGTATCGCTTGGAGACCTCGCGAGGTTTGGTCACCAAGGGCGAACTCTGTTGGGCTTTGAAAAACCAACCTATAACTGGCCTCGCCTTGCCGTTATGTGTGCTATTTGATTAGTTTATAAACCCATGAACTAGTTCGATATGGGGGGTTCGTAAGTCATGGAAAAATCTCCAGTCGTCACCATAGGTTTCACTACTAAGTCATAGTCATCCATGACGACTGGATGAGAACTGGGGGTACCCTGATGACAAAATGGAAACCTCCATATATCTGACATCAACCAAATAGTTGCTGTAGTTCCCAACTTTGCGATTTTGGTGGTACCACATTGCAATGATGGACGAAAAGACGAAGTGCTGCTTGGCGACCTCGAATTGATCCCAGCTGTTTATCATCCCTAACAATTGGATGCCTTTCGTAACCAACGCACAGGTTAAGGACCTACACTAAAATAAATCCCCATGTTCGATGCCATTTTTGTGGGTTACAGTATATATCTCCGTTTTCACTTGCTGAATTTTCCAAACTTTCTATGATACCCCATTGCGGTGAAATCCCATAACATCAATATAAAATCCCCACATGAAAATCCCAAGCATAGATTATTTTAGAAAAATCCTCATGTGTTCATATGTTGTCATGATCATCAACCCCAATCCCATCATGTCAGTCCCCATGGCCGATGGAAAACTCTCCCATCACATGTCACATCTTGGAGGATCATCCGATGATCATCCTATATAGCAATGGGTGACAAAACCATGGTGAACAAGTCCCTTCATGGGCTAAGGGACGGGCAAATGAAGAGATAAACATACAGATACTAAACTCCCCGTGTGGTTATATGTACCCTGAAAACAATTGGTTAGATCATCTCCATCATCCTCACCAAAAAAAACTTAGGAATATTCTCCCTCCCTTGGTGCAACAAATCTCACAAAGATCCATGCAGCATGGTGCCCCCCAGTCATGTAAGTTGGTTTATAAACTCCATATTAAGTATAGTTATATCTGCCATAAACCATAGTTACCCTCTGGTTATTTAACATAAGCTATGGAAAATCACCCATTTATAGATTATGTACCCATCAAAAGTGATGATTTTCCATGGCGAACTGTTACACCAAGTCGGGTAAGTCACTTTTTTGATGCAACTGAAGGGTGGAAACGCGAACGACCTTTTTCCCCAGGGGCTCGAAACACCGAGGCACACTCCGCCCAGCAGCCGCGTCAGGAGCAGCTGCGAGGTCTGCGATGCGAAGATCTGCTGTCGACGCTGTTGCCGCGCCTCTTAAAACGTGGTGATTTACTGGTGATTGAGATGGGATTGAGAGATTTTTATATGGCGAAGTTGGTAAAAAATGATCATTTGTGGTGAATTGTGTGGGGTTAATGGAGGATACAATTACATGTGTATATATATATATAACTGTGGTGTATGTATGTATGTATGTATGGTATGGTATGGTATGGTATGGTATGGTATGGTATGGTATGGTATGGTATGGTATGGTATGGTATGGTATGGTATGTATGTATGTATGTATGTATGTATGGTATTGTATTGTATTGTATTGTATTGTATGGTATGGTATGGTATGGATGTATGTATGTATGTATGTATGTATGTATATATTATTATTATTATTAATAATTATTATTATTAATTATTATTATTATTAATTATTATTATTATATTCATTGGCTGAAACTAAACCAACCCACAATCTATATCTATCCAAGTATATAGGTTTGAGGAGAGGTGCCACAAATATCTCGATAGACGATTAAATTGACCCAAAAAGGAGGGAGGGTGTAGCCCATACTATATTGATGGTAAAGAACATAAAAACACCAAATCAATCAAATCATGACTCGAAAAGTCATGGTTGGTTTTCATGGGATGGTTTATGGCATGGGCTTTACCGCATTGGATCCCAAAAAATGACACTCTACAGCACCATACAGACCCCCAAGGACCAACCCTGTTGGTTTACTCCAAACATGGGAGCTCCCAGGACGGAGCTAATCTCTGGCTACTTCTCGGACGGAAAATTTCAGGGCTGACGCTTCTTTGGCTCAAATCTCTTCAAATCTCGGGGGTTCCGAAAATCTGGGTACCCCATTTTCATCATCCATTTTAGCAGGAGTTGTCCTTGTAAACCAACCATTTTTGGGGTACCCCCAATTTAGGAAGACCCCAAATATCTCAAATAAATGATAGACCCAAAAAATCCAGCAGTTCAGCCTATTTGAGTTTACAAATTGGGGACCTCGAGAATCTCAGCAGCTTCATCAGCTGGTCCCCATAAAACTCTTGGGAAATCCCAAGTCGCCGTCGGGCCGATTTGGGCTTCCGCCTGCAGCCGTTCTAGGCGGTAGAGTTTGGCGCTCTCCTGCAAACAGGTGATCGTTAGCTGACTTTCCTGGTGAAAAAATTGACATAGAGCTGGCCATCAATCCCCAGTGGGCTTTTTTTGGAGGGCACTGAGATATGACCAACAAAAATGAGATGAATTGGCTTTGGAAATCATATCTCATACAGCACGGGATTTCGCAGCAAACAGATCATTCGGTATCATTGGGGTGCAATTTTCATATGGATGGCAACTATTCTAAACAAATCGGAACCAAGCTAACCAGTTGTTTCACGGACGACAGTATCTTTTAAGCTGTCATGGGATGTACATATCCGTTTAGACCCACAGGATGGGGCCCCCAAGATAGCTAAGTTGAGATATAAGATATAAGTGGCTTAACTATGGTTTATGGTAGATAGAACTATAGATAGCTATAGTTAATGGGGGTTAATGGGGGTTATAAACCAACTTATATATAATTGGGGGGGACCATCCTGCACAAATGGCAGGTTGTTTCTTGTACCAAACCAGGTTCCGTCCCAGGTTCGAAGCTGAGGATGTTTCCAGGTCGCCATGTTTGGTTGAAAGAAAAAAAATATTCATGTTAAAATCTATAGGCTAATATAGTTATATCATATCATGTTATTATATCCCCCTAAACCAGGGATAAGCGAGTTATTTTTGTTGCGTCCACTTAGCTATCTAAATCCGATTATAAATCAATCACCATTAAAACGTCCATGAAATCTGCATTTTTCATCATGAAATCACCATTCAGATGCAACGAACTCACCAAGCTCTTTGCTAAGTGACCTATCGACGCCAGTGCCTCGGCCATAATGAAGGCCGCCTTTGGCATAAGATCTAAGACCTCAAGAGCCTGGAGCTGGAGGTTTTTTCACCCAAGCCATGGGAAAACTTTAGATATAATTTGGGTACAGTATGGGTGAAAATTAGGTACCCCAATAACTGGATGGTTAATCCTAAACTAGACATTCACATCTGTGGTCCCCTTAACGGTCTTCCATTTTGACCATCCATTTCTCCTCATGGATCAACAAAAACACTCCGAATGAAGTTTCAAGGGAAAAAAAAACCAGGGGATTTACAACTGGCTGCAGAATGGACGGCAGTACTTCGCATTGTAACTTGATGGGCAGAAAGTTGTGGCAGTTCTGCGACCAGAAAGTCTTCGGATGGATCAGCTCCATGGGTGACCTTTCGGCTGAAAAATGGCGCATCTGTGGCTCAGCCATTCGAAAATCTATGGCTCACCCCAGAAAAAAAACCCATTACTATGTACCCCAGATGGATGCAAAATGATGCAAAATGATGCAAATGGATCCAAAAATAGTGTTTGTCTGAAAGTCAGGCACCCCTGACTTTCATTCCTCCATTTCTCCATAAACAGCCGGCCATTTTAAGAGGCCGGCAGCAATGGCTGAAAAAGGGGTACCAAGTGGTACCAGTAAACTTACAAAAGGCTGGTGATTTTGTCTTTGTTTGCCTTTGATTGGAAATATGTGGTTTTAAGCAGTTAATCCATTTCATTAGGCAAACATTGTTATTTGTTCATATCAAAATGGAGGTATTCTTGCTTATTTTTTGTTTGGTCTTCGCACATGTCCATTTCATCCACAGAAACAGTGGTAATCAGCGCACGCCTCGCTATGGCTCACGTCCAGCAAGGAGATCTTCTTGGTGGTGGTTTTCTCAGCCTGGGTACATCACGGCCTATTCCTGGTAATTTAAACATGGAGAAAAAATTGGTGAATTTAGGCCTACCCTCTGGGAACTAACAGTTTGCTATGCAAAATCGGATTTTTTAATAGGTAATCCGACTATAAATGGTGGATTTTCAATAGATATGTTAGTTCACCACAAGGATTCCAGAATGTATCCCATTTTCAGACAAACCCAGCTATGAAAAACTCGTTCCAAGAAGGGGGTGAAAGATGGAAGAGAATGAGCACGATTGAAACCAACCGGAGACTCAAGGAACAGAGACTAATGATGTAGCCAAGAAAAAATGGACGCGACAAAAAGTGGAGATACGTCCAAGAATGATTCGGTAAAGGACGAAACGAAAAAGTGGAGGTTTGAGCAAAAATGGTATGAATCGAAACCACACTTGTGGGCGCAGTCTGTTGGATGTGGCTACAAAATTGCCATCACAACTACAGTAACAATAAGGATATACCTATGTATTGGTATATGTCTATATATAGTCATCCACAAAAAGATCAAGAAACGTAAATCCCTATGAAAATAGTGAATCAGTGAAGGTTCACTTTTCTATCTTTTTTGGGGGTTACTACAGGATGGTCCCCCAACTATAAGTTTGTTGATATTCCCCGTGAATGTTATAGTTATATCCCCCTAATCAACCCAACAGTTATTGGACTTACGTTCACCAACTTAGCTAACATAAAACTTATTGGACTTAAGACATAGTTATATATATTCCTGCAATCAACCCTTGTTATATTCCCCTAATCAACCCAACAGTTCACCATGGAGTCCCACCCTGTACACATAAGGCCACGGTTCGTGACATACTAAGTTATATCACTATACTTAACTTATAGATATAGATATAGATATAGATTTAGATTTAGATTTAGATATAGATATTAGATATAGATATTAGATATAGACATTAGATTTGGATATTAGATATAGACATTAGATATAGATATATAGATACCCAAGGTTTCATTTATAGCTATATACTAAACTAACGAACTTCCCTGGACCTCTGGATCGAAGGCACCGTGGCAATCCAGGTGGCCACCTTCTGGGCGCACTTCGCCTGGTCCTGCAGGTTGAAGCCTCGTGAAACCGTTAAGCGAAGCCGTGAAGCCGTCACCGTGGAGGAAATTGGCGAAGGTTTCATGAAAACAAGGTAAATGCAATTAGAGCTTGGGATTTTTCTGGAATTCATGAGAATCTATCGGAATTCATGGCCTGATGTTAGATATGGGAGTCATTACTGTATATAGACCACCGAAGATCATCCCCCAGGGATAGCAACCATTCTGAGTACGTATTCATGTAATGATGGTGTGTAATACCAATAATAGTGGTTATATATGGTTATATGATGGGATATGTATACATTACTGCTTGGTGGTATACCTACCCCTCTGAAGAATATGACTTCGTCAGTTGGGATGATGAAATTCCCAATATATGGAAAAATGAAAAATGTTCCAAACCACCAACCAGAAAACTTGCATTTGCTGATCCGGAACCTCCCAAAAAAAACTATAGATTCCCCAAGATTCGTAGATCTCCCATTGGGAAAATGAGCCAAATCACCTGCCAAAAAAACAGCTTAAGATGTTAAGTCCTCCTGAGGAGCTTCCGTCAATTTGTGAAGCCCGCAATGGGTATCGCCCAAATTTCATACCGTTGAGAAATGCTTCGTGCCGAAAACCACCCAAAATCCCATGGCTCTCATCCAGCGATCCGCACCTTGTGAGACCCACCAACTGGAATTGCCTACGAGATCAATGCTGCTGGTCATGGCCTGGGCGTTGAAAAAAAACGTCGAGGTCTGGGGATAAAAACAAGTAGGAATTTACAACGAATTTAGAACTTGTTAATCAGATGGTTGATAAAATACTAAATAGCTAATATTATACTATGTATATAATATACTAGTATTTAGAACTTTATTATATCTATATAGCTAATCTTATTAAGCATATAATGTGTTATCTAAAGCAGGTGTGTGCTTTAGAGACTTTAGAGGATCTTTTATAATGGACGAAGATATAGTAAGACATGCTCTTATAAATGATTTTCCTATTGGAAGAAATATAGCTGAAAATCTAAGAATAATAGATGCTCTTGAGCATCATAAAAAATATGGCGAGGTATGTCCTGCTGATTGGCAAAAAGGTATAGCTAATATATAACAAAAAGTGGTTTCATCATCTTGCCATCTGGTTATGACTAACATAGCGAACTGTAAAATCCCTGAAATAAATGGAGGTTTATAGCTGGGAAAATCATCTGTTTCTATGGACCATTTTCCATAGCTATGTTAAAAAAACCAGAGGGTAATATTTCATAATCAAATATGTCATAGTCTAATATTTTATAGCTAATATTTATTCCAACAAAACACTTCATATGGTTGATATAATATTTCATTGTTTAATTTATTAAAATTAATCATATTGATTAACCATATTTAACGGTATATGTTTAATACTTAACGGGAATACTATCCATTAAATATTATCTATGAATATCTATGACATATCAACAATAAGTTCAAGTGGGAATGAAATAATTCAACTGGACCATCTTAATCACAATGAAACTTAAATAAATCAGTCATGTTGAATAAGATCTTGCATTGATCCAGATCAAGGTTAATATTGAATAATGATTAAATATTATCCAGTAAATGCAATCAATATTATGTAACTGGAGATGATATAATTCAACTGGATAATCTGAAATAACATTGATTCAGATTTAGGTAGATCTTGAATACTGATTGAGATCTTGAAACAATAGATCTTTGGATTACACTCTGGTAATTTAACATAGCTATTGAAAATACCCCATTTATAGTTTATTTACCTATTCAAAATGGTGATTGTCTATAGTTATGTTAGTTTACCAGAGAGTAACTACACTTTCCTACTTTGATTTTCTTAGTGGTAGATTAATCCCATGATATCCCCATTGATTCCCTAGTTTCATGTTTGGCAAACAACATATAAACATCCATTGATATCTGAAAAACTCCCCTAAATTGACATCGACCCTGGCATTAAGTTGGGGGTTGAAAGATTACTTTCCACTGAAAAGATCTAAAGGAATCTAAAGGATGTTTATGTTCAGGGTCTATTTTTGAATTTGGTGGAGAGTCCTCATCCAATCCCAAAATCACACAGGATCATCAAAGAGTAAAATCTGTGATGCAAAAGTGCTAACGAGAGCCCTTTAATATACTAACGAGAGCTGTAGATTCTTCAAAAAGTATGGGCTTCATGCAAATACGTATGAGAACAATTTCCCTAATAGGTGTTGTAAATGTTATGTATATATATATACATATATACGTAGATACTGGATAGTGAACAACATAGTGGGGTGAAATGCATACTATACACACCCCAGAATAAGCATGTGGTATTCACCATCCAATTCTATACATGTATGTATACACGTATATATATATATGTGTATATATATATATATATGTATATAATATATATATATATATATATGTACATATGTGTATATATATATATGTAGATATACACACACACCATCAAACTGGATGGTGAAACATTGTTTCAAAAATACAACCTTTTATGGGCCCCTTTGTGACCCTATTTTTGAGCCATACCCCATATCTTGAGCCATACCTCATATCTGTATCGACGTCAAAATGTTTGTCTATCTCCATCGAATCTTATTTATATCTGTTATATCTGTATCATGACAGTCTAAAAACCACTAAGCAACCAATATGGTAATATCAGACATGAAGAAGGCTTGTGCCCTTAGACGGCAGGAAGACGAACTATGCCAAAGCCTTTCCAGGATGCCAGGTATCATTTTAGTCGCAGATTGTCACTCTTATCAATGGCCCATTTGAGGTACTGTACCATATATATAAGGCCACATTTTGTAGGTGTATCCCCGTATATAGGCCTTACATAGACCTCATATATGGTAGGTACCTCCAATCAATCGGAACCTGAGTCATGGCCATTGATTAGTAGACATTCCTATTGAAATCGCAAAAGATTCAAGGATTAAAGTACCCATTTAAGGTTAACCCAATAACCGTGAACATATGATGCCAGTGTGGTTGCTACACCCCAAAACCCGTCCATCATCAGCCAGGATCCTTTAAGTCGGGCACCAATCCAAATCTCCACGGATATGTTGGCCAAATGGTATCACTGATCCTTGATTTCCTGAATAAAAAAAAGCCTCGTTTTGCTTGAGGTAAGTCAAAAAAGACCGAAAATCTTCCTGGTGGTTTCCCAGAAAAAAAGGTGGATGAACCAATAGGAGATCAGTTCATCAGTTGCTCTTAAAATCCCGATCATTGACGGTGCTAAGTATTTTATGATTGGGTTTCTCACACCCTCTGGTCATTTAACATAGCTACGGAAAATTGCCCGTTCATAGATTATTTCAGTGATGATTAACCTATTCAAAATGGTGGTTTCTATAGCTATGTTAGATAACCAGAGGGTAACAGTCATTCGGGTATGGCTCAGAAATAATTAACCCACCTTTTGGCATTATGAAGGGAGGTCCAGGCCACTTTCCCCCTTCACAATTGGCAAAGGTGGCTTGTGAAATCACACCCCAGGCCTCTGGATGCAGGTGATAGACTGCCTAGAGGCAGCCAGATGTACAGTGAAGAAGCAAAAAAGATGGGGAGGTTTGGATTTTTAAGACAAAGATTGGGCAAAGAATCCCTATGCCTATATCAACAACTCATACTGTTGGGGAGAAAAAAAGACCATGCAGCCAGATAGGAGGGGCCCATGACTGCTGATCAGTGAGCACATGTAATATAAGGATTTTTGCCACGAAGGTCTAAACGAGAGTCTAAATAATACAAGTGTCAACAATCATTGGTAAATTAGTAAAGACGATTAAAAACACTTTACAGTATCGCCATTTAGCCCATGATGTATCTGATCAATCAATGATTGATTCCCAGCAATCGGAATTGTAGCTACCACTGGGGAACTTCCCATTAAATCTCTATCAAATCGCTGTTGAAATCCCTATCGCTTGGCTATATATCCCATTCATATCTTATTATGTACCCATTTAATGCCACTATAAATGTGTATATATATAGTGTGTGTGTGTGTAAATATGTATGTGTATATATATATATACCCATTATAATTTTGGTGAAGCGATAATAAACCACCCATCTTTTGATGGTTTATACTACCCATAAAAAGGATAAATATGGGGATGGTGGATCCTATTGCTTTACTAACATTACTCTTGATATATCTCATGAAAATGGACTGAGATATATCATCTGGGCTAAAAAAAATGCTATACAATGGGATATCGTTGAATGGATATATGAATATATATATATATACCCATCAAAAACCATATTATACCCATTTAAAAAAAAAAAAAAAAACATATTTTTATACCGCATGTTATACCATATAATGGGGGGATCATTTTCTCTCCGCATCTCCCATCCCCACCCTGCCCGAAAGGCGGGCCGATTCCTGTGTCAGCAGCAGCCCGGTGTCTGCCGCGGTGTAGACGGCGGCGTTGGGGTCGTCTTCCGTCAGGCACATCCTTGTAGCGATTGGCGCTAAACGGGGATTTAACCCATGAAAATGTGGAGTTTGCTAAAAATTGGCAAACTCAACCCGCAAAAATTTGGAATTGACCAAGAAAAATGTGGATGTCACCAACAGAAAATTGAATGCTACCAACAAGAATGAGGATCAAACCATCCAATAATGGGGATCTAACAAGCAAAAGGTTGGGTCATGGATGTTTCACCAGCCAAATCAAACCAGCCAAAAAAAAAAAACGAATTCCCACATCTAATGGGGATGTTGCCTGATTTTTCACCAGCAAAAAAAAATGGGGATTTCAGCCAAAAGTTTTGCGATTTCACCGACGATTTGGATGTCATCCTTATCCACCAGCATCCATGAATTTCACTATGTCTATCTGTGTATTGTATTGTATATATATATATATATGTATATATATATATATATATCATATATATGTGTATATATATATGTACGTGTATATAGATATATAATCCATGTGACACGTGGGTTTGTCTCAAAGTGTGGAATAACAAAATTTAAGGCTTCTTTGGCAAGCCTCAAGCGTGAGACATACCTATGTAGTCTATTCATCAGAAAACATCCCACCAACTGGCAACAAAGAAATGGGGTCCAATACATATAAAAACATATTCAGCTTCTCCCAACAAAATATGAGACAACAAAAAGTAGAACTTTGTAGTTCCACTCTTTTTTGGTGATCTTTTTAATGTGACGTTTAACTTGTAGCAAGGAGAATTGCGAACTGGTAACACCAAGTCAGTCTTGTAGCCCAATTCTCCAGGTCTCCAGAAAATCTACTGCGGCTGGTTGCGAAATCCTGCAACACTTCGTAGATGATTTATCCCATTATAGTCCCAGTGTTTCATAGTTACCATTAGTTCTAACTGGTGCAACCAACCTAGTTGCTGATGCAACCATAAGTTATCTCACCTACCATACTTGCCATATGGAGGTTTCCAACAAGTCATAGGCCTACCCCCAGTTCTCATCCATTGATGAATTTTCCATGAAATAAACCATCTATTTTTGGGTATCCCCATTTACAGAACCCCCCATATTTATCCACCTACTCGTCTGAAATCATGGAGACCAGCCTGGCTTTCCCTGCGCGAGTTCTGAGGGTAGCCCCCGGGAAAATACGATGTTCCCATGGTATTCACAAAAATCCGATGGTTTATTTCAGAAAGAAAATCCAGAAAAATGGATAAAAAAAACCTGGGAAAACCCATCCATGATTTGTTGGAAACAAAGAATTTAAGAGATGAAACCATGTCTGAAATATTCAGTGGTGAAATCACATATGTTTCAGCAAATCACCATGTGTTTCATAGTTAAATCCAAAATTTTCATGGCTAAATCCATGGCTAAACTCCCTGTTTTTGGGCGGGTTAGATCTCATTTTGGGCTGATGAGATGTGATTAAATATGACGGTTATAATCATATGCTTTAAACCGGCGAAATATGATTAATAATGGATAAATCATGGATAAAAATTGTCAAATATGGTTTTAAAAAATCACCCTTCTGCCTCGCCAAAAACTTTGGCTTCAAGGAGAGCCCCCTTCCCTCGCCACAAAAAAATATGGCTTTCGATCGTTGAGGGACTCCACAAAAACTGCAGCCGTGAAGTCCATGGGGACGCTGTTGTTTCCAAGCCTACCATGACTTCTCAGGCAGGTGCACCTTAACTGGTGGGTTTATGATAGTTTTATAGTGTCATTTCAGTATATCTATAGTGTCTATGGATGTACTCAACTTAACTGGTTGGTTTAAAGTATCTATAGTCAAGTGGATGTTTTAAATTCATAGGGTGCACCATTAATGCTAGCGGTTAACTATCTGGAAACTCCCGGATGACCATCCCCCAAGATAGGTCCACCGAACCTTGGCTCTGTCAGAGAAAGTGAAGCGTCTTACTGGGAAAATATGTGAAAATGTGCTTCTACTTCTGGATGAAAAAAATACCCTGCAGTAATCAAACATGGCTTGCTGGGAAAGCCCTGTCAATATATAGGTTTGAATGGGAAAACGATCTATCAATGGGGAAGTTCCCCCAATTTGGGGGAAAACATTCACACAATACTCAGCCCAGCTGAAATCCCCCTGTTGGTCCCTGTTGAAATCTTCAAGTTTCAATCTCCGGCTGCCCCATGCTGCCTGTCAGCAATCCAACGTACCTTGGTCATATTTTTGGCACAAACCTCAGCGGAGCGCTCCGAAGCTGCTGAAATCCCCATGGATTTTTTTTGCCAAAAATTCACCAACCAAATGGGAGAAAAAACATCCCATTTACAAGTGAGATCAATCCTGGTGATGTATATATATATGTACTTATACATATAATATATACATATATACATATAGAGAGAGAGAGTACAGCAAATGTCAACCCCGGATGAGACAAACAAAAGTAGGCTAAGATTGTCAGTCATGGGCTATATATTATATGGCTAATGAAGTATCTGTAGTATTTCATAGCCATCTATATACTTAGCCATCTCCGCGTTAGTAGACTAATATTGTTAGTCATATTGTTAGTCATATACTATATGTTATGTGTATGTATATACCCTCTGGTTATTTAACATAGCCATGGAAAATTGCCCATTTATAGATGATTTTCCCAGCTATAAACCTCCATTTATTTCAGGGATTTTCCATGGCTATGTTAAATAATCAGATGGTAATATTATATATATATATACATAATGTCAACCCCATATTTCCAGGTTTCCCATTTTTCGAGAGAAACTGAAAATCGTGGCCGACCGGGCTTTTTTGGCGGGCAGTACTTCGGCCAAAGGACCAGCTTCACGTAGTTGGCGACGCTTATGGCCACGTCGTCTCGCATGTAAGCTTGACCAACCTGAGGGGCTTGTCTCAGGTGGGGGCTGAAGCAGCGATGCTGATGTTACCATCCAAAAAAGGGCAAGCCGACAAGCCTCACTCGCCAAAAAAAAACAGGATCTTCATAGCAAAGTCATTGGGTCATTGAGCAGTCAAAATGGAGACTGCTTACTGATTTCGCCTGGCATCTAACCAGCCCAGCTTTTGAGGATCTCGACATCGGACAAATGTCACCACTATAGCCTGCTGATAGGGGGAGTCATGTGGTAAACCCCATGCCATAAACTATCCCATATTCCCCAATCTGGCCAAAAGAACCAGCCCGCTTAACTATCCCACCCAGTTTTAGCTGAATTGGGTGGGCCCAAAAAAAAAATGTGGTTGGAATGTACCCTGCAAAAATGGGCGGTTTACCAACATACATGGCATCAGCAGGAACAATTGTGGGGATAGCACTCCAGTGTAAGATGAGTGAGTCCACTCTGCATACTGGTCACTTGCTTGGTCAACCCGTTGTTCTGGCACCGCCATTGAAAATATCAGGGATCTCCATTGACCAACGGAAAAACACCAGGCCCCGTGTGAAAAAAGTGGTGGTGTGGTGAGTGTGGTGCTTCCAATTTGCGAATTAGACAGTACAAGATGTACAAGGTGGTGCCCCACTTATGTGAACGTTGTTTTATAACCATAGATAACCATAGTATGTCAATATCTCTACCTTAAACCAGAGTGAAATCACTGGAGCACCATCCTCACGTTGACCATGTTAAAATGTGGTGTCAATTGTTGTGATGGTAAAGAGAGATGGTTTTAATCCCCATAAAAATGAGATGGTTTACCGTGGTAAAGCTGTGTTGGGTGATTGAAACAATCAAAATATGGTTGGCTTATGATTATTTAAAAAATAACATGGTCGTCCCCTTGGTGGTAGCTGGGAAAATAGAATCATTGATAAATCACAAACTGGTGATATAAACTGGTGATCTTTTTCCCGATTGTGTTCTCATTTTTTTTCGGTGAGACATTCTCCGACCCTAATCCCGATTCAGGACAGATGGAATGGCATGTCTCGCGAGAAATCATCGACGTTTTAAAAGGAACATGTCACAAACTATATAATAATAATAATAACTAAAAACTGGTTGGTGGTTTCAACCATCTTGAAAAATATGAAAGTCAATGGGAAGGATGACATCCCATATATTATGGAAAATAAAAGTATATAAAAGTCATGTTTGAAACCACCGACCAGAAAAGAATAACCCCAAGATCACAACTGGTTGGTGGTATACCTACCCTTCTGAAGAATATGCTCGTCAAATGGGATTATTCTTCCCAATATATGGAAAGTCATAAAATTCCATGGTTCCAAACCACCAACCAGTGATGGTTGGATATCTCAAACACTATAGAACATGTTGGATAGTTATATCACAGTTATATCCTGTCTATACTATCTATAAGTATCCAGAACTACGTGTAGTTGTATATATCAATACCCTCTGGTAAACATACACATAACTATGGAAAGATCCACCCATCTTTAATAGGTAAATCAACTATTTCTATGGGGCATGTTCAATAGCTATTTTGACATAACCAGAGGGTAACCCCATTAAATCACCATTAAATCCCATTAAAACCCATAAAATCACCATTTTCCTATGGTTTTCCTATGGCTTTTGACATAACCAGAGGGTAACCCCAAGACCAGTAGCAGCTCCAGCGATTTCGGCCAGTCTCTTCGCATATTTCCTGGCGCGCGCGCGCGTTGCGGATGGCGCGCTTGGAGGCAGGCCATAGCTACAATGACTGGGCTTGGAATCCCACACATCAAGCCATGGTGACTTGGGATAGTTCATGGATGTTTAGTTCACCACATAAATGGGGATGGGTCAAAACCCTGGTACCTAGTGAATCCCAAAATAGCTGGTAAATGGATGTTCATCCCACTAAAAATGTATCTATGAGTATTGACCCATACCCAAATCAATCATCCGCAAGAAAAAGCTGGTGAAAATCCATGGGGGTGTTGATGAAAAAATGGTAATCCTTGATGGTGCAGCCCCCGAGATATATATGGTTTTTGGTCATATCACCAGCTTGTTGCGTGCAAACGATCAGCGGGGGATAAACTTGCCAACTCGCAGTTTTGTTTGCACTATCCTATAATTGTTGCAAAGCCATGTGGATATCATGTGTATATATATATATACGTATGTAGATATATATATATATACATATATATATACATATATATATATATGTATATATATACATATATATATGTATATATATATATCTGGCAATCAAACGTGGCAGGCTGAGAAACCATCTAAAAATCATGTTTTTTCCATGTGAAAAGCATCGAACTTAAAAATCATGGTGGATCTTCCAGCCGCGGAGCTGATGAGGGTAGCCATTTGGATACTTCACCAGTCAATGGATTGGTTTTCACGGGAAAATCTTAACCGGAAACCATAGATTTTCCCATGAAATATGGGGTTTTCCTGTAAATTTTCCCTTAAACCAATCCATTGAACCAGCCTGAAACCATCTTAGGAATGATTCCTGCTCCTTCCTGGCTTGGGGTTGCTCTGGCACTTATAAAATAAGGATCCACTATGATCTGTTCAGCATGATTTAACCCAAACAGTAAACACATCCCAACATCTCATCTGGGTATGAGTTAAAATTTGGTAGCCCTGAAAATGGATGGTACCCTCCGGTAATTTAACATAGCTATTGAAAATTGCCATAGAAATAGTTGATTTACCAATTAATAATGGTGATTTTCTATAGCTACGTTAGTTTGCCAGAGGGTAATACTAAAACTAGACTGAAATCTGTGGTCCCCCATGAATTTTGACCCATGAACTCTTGTTGCGCAGGGTCCCCAGGGTCCCCTGACCCCCACCTAAGAATCACTGAGAGCGATCCAGGTATACTGGGGTCATCCACCAGCTTGGTAAACTCCTGCTTCGAAAAAAACGGCGATTCCAACGGGGGAATTCCAACGATTGAAAATGGGCATCATGGAAAAAATCATCATGGGCCATGGGGTATTATGTAATTCAATGGGAGATCTTCAGGATCCATTTTAATGGAGGTACGTAAATGTACCATTTTTCAGGGCATATAAATTGTGGCGATATTCCCTGAAATTTAGGCCATTGATGAAAAGGCTGGGAAATCCCCCAACTAAATCGAGGTTTAGTTCGCTGGGACAATCATCGAATTAAATGTTGGGATTTTTTTCCGGCACGTTTGATTACCGAAGGGGCCCCTGTCCACGGTGAAAAAAACCAAACGATTCCTGGGGTTACCATTGATCCTTAAAAATGTTTTCAATCTCTGACGTTTCTGATGCGGAAATCCCTCATGTATAGTGGAAATCTCCAAAATGGCAACTGAGGGAAACCCACAACCGTGGGTCGAATCCATAACCAACCTTTCAGACTTATGCCCAGCGCTTTAGGATCCCCCCGGGGCCCCTACAATCCATACTGAAGAACAACCAGGCTCATCGCTGGATGAAAACGGTGATGTTGCAGGAAAACAATATGCTTGCCATCACATTCATTTATGCAGATGAATGTAGACATGTGAGATATGTGGAAGTTTAAAGTTATATACTGTATCAAGGTATTTTTATGCATGTGCATATATATACATATATATATGTGGAGGGGACCTTTATGTATAGAATGACGGGGTTTGGAAAAAATCCCTCACAACACCTACAATAACTGTCCGAAGGCTAATTTTGATTTCATCTGCCGCTTCTCCACCCTTTCACATGTCCATCTCAGCTCTGAGGACTTGAGGACCTCAATTACTATTCCATAGGAAAGGCTAGTCTAAAATCCGATCTCCTGACCCATCTCCTTTTCAATGGCTCTTCGAATTCATGGGTGCATTTCCTTTGGCTTTCCTTCAAGTTTGCTGTCATATTTATCCTGGCCTTTGTGCACATGTCCTTTTAGAAAATATTTTAAATTCCAATTGAACTTCTCTTTTCCGGTTCCTTCTGAAATTTGCTTGCAAAGATCAGTTTCCTTCTAGTTTCTCTTTGAAGCTATTTCCAATGTTCGTTGGAATAGTTCTCTTTAGACACGCTCCCAAAACGGCGGCGCC
>Ga0126342_10005948_pt1:7500-21483 | contig 21483 bp, 18 predicted proteins | sample Cyp1metagenome_FD_92528 | JGI IMG/M metagenome (GOLD analysis project Ga0126342, IMG submission 92528) | Coral microbial communities from Lord Howe Island, Old Settlement Bay, Australia - Cyphastrea 1 metagenome | ecosystem: Host-associated > Invertebrates > Cnidaria > Coral ... | reverse complement strand
TACAATTATATATATATACAATTATATATATATAATCATTCATATATATATATATTCATATATATATTTATATATATATATATATTTATATATATTTATACATGCATATTCACACATCGACATGCCAAGATCTGAGGCCGTCATGGAGTCGCGGCGCTTGGTGGAAGCCTTGGTTCGCAGCTCCAAACATCCGGGCGTCCTGGCGCAGGAGCCCTGGCTCGCACCGGGAGTTGGTGCAAAAAACGTCTCCGGTCATGGGATTTCTAGGATTTCTATGGGATTTTGTGGGAATCAATGGGATTTCGTGGTGATGAATAGGGATCTAAGCAACAAAAATAGGGATATTGATGGGAATTATCCTCTGGTGTAACATAGCTATTGAACATGGACCGTTTATATAGTTGATTTACGCATTTAAATGGTGATTTTCCAGAGCTATGTTAGTTTACCAGAGGGTATGGGTAATGATGGTTAACAAAATGGATAAGGAAGGTTGATGATGATTAATTGACGGCGAATTAGAGAGATTTACCCATAGAATGGCGATTAGACTTGGGAATTTGATGGGATATTCTGATATTCATTGAATACTACTTGTATAGGGGATATAGTGGGATAATTTATCGGGATAAACTATAGCGCCTTCAGTGCGACGTGACTCGAAGTCATGATTAGTAGGGTCAAGTATCCCAAAATGGCCCTAATTCAGGTTAGTCAATCATTATGATTCATCCAGACCTGTGATACTTTCTATTTCTTATGGTACTGCATGGTAGCTTGACTATGGCAGCGTAGGGCAGATGATGATCTTTTTTTGTGATATTCATTTTTGCGCGTGTGATTTATGAACATCAACATCCATGTTTGCACTCTGAAACAAGCGTGGTTTGACCATAGGCCAGAGGTCTCTATATAAACACTTTCAGTGCTTCAAGAACCGGGACCCAGACTGCGGGAACTGCGGGAACTGCGGGAAGGCCATCGACTTGCGATCTGGGGAACAATGGGGTAATACACCCTGTACCTCAGCTCTGCTGCTCGGCAAAGATATTGGAGAAATGTAACGATGGTAGGATCAGTAACAGCTATAAGATGTTCTTATTAGGAACCTACCACTCGAACTGCGGTTGAAGATGTTGTTTTGATTTGTTTTGGATGTTTGCAATGATTAAGTGATACAGTTTTGCCTCTGGCAATTTGGCTAATGAAACACTGGGCAGGCTTGTGCCGATTCCATCCTGGCGGCGTGTAGCATGTTCCCACAGCATCTGTATATGCATTATGTATTGTTGGACATCTAGGTGCCCTTATCTTATTTTGCTGATTGCAGAAGAAACAAAATAGCTTCGCAATGTGGGTGTCAAAACCCGGACCTCCAAAAACCACGCAATTCCTTCCACCTTATTCTGGACGAGATTTGAGAATCACAGTTTCAAAGAAGCCACAGTCCCCGGGCCGAGGCTCTCTCTTCTGAGAGTGTCATTGCGCTTATCTCGCACCTGGCGCGAGGTTTGAGCTGAGCTCTGGGTATCCCACGGGATCCCATGGTATCCCCATGTCCATAAGGCAAAGGCATGCGGCGCCATGGTTCGGTGGTAATGATAGCCCCAGTAAAGCCATGGGTTTGCCTTGTGGCAGAGCATCAGATCTGGCCTCTTGACGCTGGATGTTGCGATGTGGGGGAAAAGGTCTGCTGCACTGTGCGAAATTCTGCGAAGCCTCGGCCATCAGGGTCAAAACTGCAACTGGTGAAATTGACTGGTTAGATTATCCCAGAATTCTGACTGGTACAATCTGGTACACTTTGCCAAATCCCAGACTCTAGAACGATTTCCCGGATATTTTTGTTGGTTCAAATCGCCAGTTGTTGGTTGCTTGTCCATCCAGGCTTGGCATGTGCTGCGCGGCTACTTTCTGGTGGGCACAATGACTGCCTGGACGCAGGGGGAATTGGGCGGATTTGAGCCCATGACTTTGGGAGTTTCAGGGGGTACAGGGTCTGTGAATCCATTAAAATATGCTTTGGGAAACCATGCAACTCTAAGTTTCGTTCAAGGTCCCATAAATTTCGATATACCCAAACAGAAATACATGGTATTTCTACTGCCACCGCATTTCTGGAACACAGTTGGAACCTGGACTTGTGCGAAGCCCTGGGTATGTAAATTGAAGCAACACAATAGCAACCGCCAAAAAGATGGAAACACAAAGGGCAAATCTTAATCCAAAGTCCCAACGCCAGGACGGAGGGGCTCAGGATGGAGGAAGAGTCGGAGGGTGTCTATGGATACACGTCACCCGGTTGGGAATGGCTCAATCCAGTGATGACTCGACGATGTTTGTTTGCTTTGGTGGGGGAAGCCCCTCTTGTTGCTGCAATGGTTGATCCGTTTTGCAACTAGAACTTGCAATTTGTAAGTGTATAGCCATGTTTGGACAAATGCCAGGAGCGCTCCCCAAGTTGCTGCAAGATGTAGACATGCTACGGGTCAAAAGCTTCGTACACGGCTGACGACACCTTTGTTTGATTGGCCGGTAAATTGATATTCATCACCTCACAAAGCCGGTCGCATAAGTATTGACCAATCCCTGAACAAATATGTAAATATATGTAAATTATGTAATTTGTACAACAACAAAACATAGATTGTGGGCATTTGAACTTTGAAGCATCCATTTTCATCCATTTTCCCTGTTCATGAACTAACCCATGAGTTCCTGAACATTTGCAGAAAGCAAAGTTTCTCGCAGTGGCACAGCAGGCACTTCAAAATCATAAGTCGATTTCATCAAGTGCAAACAACCATGAAAACGGAAAGTCACCTTGCTGTAGTGTTGATAGCCCTGCATGCCCGCTGGCTGAATACAGGTTTTTCAAGCTTTAGAATAAAAGCGACAGCTCTAATTCACAGGGAAAATGATGGGCGAGAAATTGGAAATCCTTTTCAGTATGGGCATCCACAGGACATCATGAAAAACAGTCGTTATTCACACGACAAAACTCTGGGGTTTTTATTCGTTTCTGAGTGCCGCTCATTTGTATCACTCGTTTTCTGCATGCTCCGGATTCAGTGGCTGTCTGGGGAGGAAATCACTAGAATCACAGACAGGTCGTTCTTGGGTGCCGGAAGCAACTGGATTCAGATTCTGAAGCGACATTTGCACGGCTTGACCGGATTCAGCCGATTCCGGCAGCGGCTGCTCTACGACTCCATCCAGTTGGAAGATGCTGAAATTCCTCCGGATGGTACCTTGCAGCTGGTGATTCTGCCATTGGTGGAGGGCCACTTGGAAGAGCTTTTTCAAATGACAAGGGAAGATGATGTTCAACAGCTGGAAGATCTGCTTCAGCAACAAGTGGATCCCAATTTGATGGAGAATGGACAAACCGCTTTGCATGTTGCTGTCCAGATTGGCAGCAGCCGCTGTTGTTCCCTTCTGATCGAGGCAAGGGCGGACATGCACACGACACGTTTTGATCATCTCTCGCCTTTGCATCTGGCGGTTGAAGAGGATCAACTGGAAGTGCTTCAGGTGTTACTTCACTGGGGAGTGGACAAGGATCAGCCGCTTCCAACTGGTGCGACGCCTTTGTTTCTGGCTGCATCCATGGGTCACCTGGAAATGGTCCGCGCTCTGATCGAAGCTGCTGCAGACATCAACCAACCAATCCACCAAGGTTCCAGCCCATTGTTCACCGCCTGCCGGCAGGGAAGGGTTGACATTTGCCGCTTGTTGCTCCAAGCCCGGGCTGAGATGGAGCGGGCCATCATGGCCAATGGTGCGACCGCATTGATCGTGGCTTCGGCTCGAAATCACCTGGAGATTGTTCGATTGCTGATTGAGGCCGGCGCCAACAAGGAGAACTCCTGCACCGACGGCGCCACGGCCCTGTTTGTTGCGTCGGAGGGAAATTATCTCGAAATTGTCAACTTGCTGGTTCAGGCTGGAGCAGACAAAGACAAAGCTCTTGAGACAACAGGTAAAACACCTTTGATTGTTGCAGCGGAGCAGGGCCAGCTAGAAACTCTTTGCTACCTAATGAAAGCTGGTGCCAATATCCAAAAGAAATCATCGGAAGGTTTGACTGCTTTGGACTTTGCAGTTAGAGGAGGCCATTCGAACATAGTTGAACTGCTGGCTGCCGAAACCACTGCTCAGAGCGAGAGCGGTGCTGGCCAGCTAGATGTGAAAAAGGGGAGCCGATGCATTCAATTCACCTGGGTTTGTTCAAACATATGGTTTATAGATGCTTCTAGATGTTGATAGACGTTTATAGATGTTTATAGATGTTTATAGATGTTTATATAGTTTATTCATGTTTATTCCATAAATTTTCCATATGAATGGAACATTGGAATATTCTTGGAATTGGGGGCAGCCCATTTTCAGAGCCATGGCACCGAGGCTAACAATGGGGGACAACAACTGGGAGAAGTTCCAGGCTCGAGTGGGAGAAGTAGGACTTCTTCAGAAGTTACTGTCCAATGGAAGATAACTCAGGTATGTGTGGGGATATGTAGAATTATATTTAACTTAAATATACGTATATATGTGTACTGTATACTTCTCTCTGGCGACTAGATAGGCCAGATAGGCCAAAGCCACAGAATAAATGTTTGTTTGTTTTTTTTGAACCAATTATGACTGCAGATTGATTCAGCACTTCAAACACCTATCAGCTTAGCATTTCTGCGTGGGATGAGTTGCTGTTGTGTCAGATCTGGATCGATGAAGATCCTGACAAGGCTGGGAAGTGTAGCATTCCGGGCTGAAAAGAGAGAAATTCGCATCAAAGAACCACTCATTTCAGGTCATGGTCAGGCGGGATATTCTTTCCAGGCCTATCCTGTAGGATGTTAGCAACTGTTAGCATTGTTATAGCTATACACATTTTAATATAGATAGAATATGATAGAATACATAGCTGCAGTCGAAAAACAGTTTCCATGGATTTTTCATGATTTTCATGTTGAACATTCCATGGTCCAATGATGTCAGGTACTTCACCCGCAGTATTCTGATGAAGGCTCCGAGTCGATCATCCAAGGTCCAGCAGGAGACGTGCCACAGGTCCGGAAGCTGAGAGATTTGGGCAGCAGATTTTCTTTGGTGGTTTTAAATGCCACTAAAGAATTTCCCAGATTTCCCAGATGTTTTAGTGACTAGCAGATTTCACTTTGGTGGAAAAAGATGTTTTAGTCTTTAGTCACTCATTTTTCCCTTTCCATGACACCATGAATTATCTGAGATGATGGGCCCCCTCTTGACTCAGATTTCTGCTAAAAACCCAGGCGCTGTGCTGGAAAATCTCTGGGACAAGAGAGGAGGTGCGGCTTTTTTACTTTGGCTTCCCTCGCCTGCAGGGAGAAGCCCAACTCCCAAGAATGATGTCTGGGTAAATTATAACGACCTCACTGTTCTCCCTCACTGGAATAATGGTTAGTAAGGGAAATCATCCCCAAATGGCCTTAATTCAGGTTAGTGAAATATTATAATTTACCCAGATGTGGGATCGAACTCCAAGCCATGTCAGGTGCGCTTTGTGAATGAAGTGCAGTTTGAAGCCCTGGAAAAGAGTGGAACACCAGTGCAGGACCCTGGAGTTGGGGCAGATCTTCAAAAAAGAATGACGATGTACTTTCCCTCCACACAAATTCCATTGAAAAGGTATGATCTCTTTGTTTTATGTTGTTGTTTCTATGTACATATATAATATACATATATATATATATAGATATACATAGGTATCTGCATATAATATATACACAAGGTATTAATGATTATATATACAAATGATATGATAAAGAAATACACATATATATATATATATATGGTGCAGCTACCTATACTACCAACATGACATGGCGCTCCCTGACCAGGGACCTGAGTGCTTGGTGGCCTTTGGTAGAGACTATGCGTGGAAGCCCGGGGAGCTTTCTGTCGGGGCAGGAAGTTGAGGGATTTCACTGACAAGTTCATGGAGATGTAGATATATAATGATATGTATATATATATATATATATGTATATATATATATATATGTATATATATATATGTATATATATATGTATATATATGTATATATATATATATGTATATATATATATATTACATACACCATATACTACCTTGAGCAACTATATCTCTCTATATATATAATACAGAGTATAACTATATCTAGAACTGAGAATATCTGGGTGGAATATGGGTTTCTATCAACCGATTTTCATCGTTCTTCCTGTTTCGGAATGATGATCCCTGCATGTTTGCTGCCTCAGGTGCCTCCCAACACAGAGAATGACATCATGAAGATGCCAGTGGGGCTGGCCTGTAGCCGCCAGTACCATCCTCCGGTGACAGATGTGTAGCATGCCATGGCATGGCAGGTGGTGAACCTGAATGCGGGCTTGGAAGGGCAGCCTGGAGACAAGTTGGGGATCTCAGCGCATCTCCAGTACCCTCTGCAAAAATCTGGCAGTTCAACTCGATCTACGCTGAAGGTACCGAATACGCCTATATGTCCAGGGAGCGTGCCCGATGTCTTGAGGGCTGATGGAGTGATGTAAATGGACACACTGATCCACACCGCACCGGGCATCTTTCGCTATACCATGCTATACCTCATACATATATAGACGTACTTGATGTTGATTCACCGAATCAATCCTGACCTCAGTGTCCATTAGGTCCATTAGGAAATTCCTGGGTGTTGATTGATTTGTAGGTTAAAATCCCACTTTCGTCCGTCAAATCATCAGTTCACCCCCTCATCTTGAAGTGGTTCAGCTAGATTTAGTTGGCTTGAATTCCCATTTTCCATGGGGATACTACCATATTCTGATGATTTCCTACTCGTATTTTTAGCCACGGTTGTTGATGATGTCATCATTTTATGATTTCATCATTTCATCGATAGACATCTATCTATATACTTATTGATGACATTTACCCAATTCAATTCAATCATGTCTCCCCGAATAAGTGTTGGACATATTTTGACATCATTTATCTCTCAATTTTCCTTCAATTGTTCCCAAATCCCAGAATTTAATCAATCATTTCATCATTTAATCCAAAGATATTTATACTCATTGATGTTATTTACCCGATGTTTTCCACAGTTTTCCCCAATATTTCTGGTGACCGATAAACCAGGTACAAACGACTTGAATGGTCGAAGGCCAAGGGCGTGGATGCTGTGGCTCCCCTTGGCCGAAGGTGCGGGTTGGGGATGGCTGATGTCTCACAATGATACCTTCGGGCAATGGCTGACATAGCTATTGAGGATAGCACATTTATAGTTGACTTACCATGACTTACCTATTTAAAATGGTGATTTTTTTCATAGCTATGTTAGTTTACCAGAGGGTAACGTAGATGTAGAAAACCCTACATTTTTCGCTTCGGAAAAATGATCTACACATGTGGGTTTTCCATCGAACTGTTAGTTACAGGAGGGCATGTGTGAGTATATGTATTTGGATGAATTATAGTCACCTCACTGCGACCTCACTGTAATGATGATTAGTAAGGGGAATTATCCCAATATAGGCCTTATTTCAGATTAGTGAATCATTTTAGTTTACCCAAATGTAATATAACAAACACAAGCCTAATAGTAATGATGATGTATAAAATGATCTACACATGTGGGTTTTCCATCGAACTGTTAGTTTACAGGAGGGCATGTGTGAGTATATGTATTTGTATGAATTATAGTCACCTCACTGCGACCTCACTGTAATGATGATGAGTAAGGGGAATTATCCCAATATAGGCCTTATTTCAGATTAGTGAATCATTTTAGTTTACCCACATGTTTATAGAATATGTAATATAACAAACACAAGCCTAATAGTAATGATGATGTATAATATATCATATAATATATATATATATATATATATATAATAATGATTCAATAGAACATGTCATGTATCAGGTTCAAAATTAGTATTATGTATATATAGACTACATCTGTAATATATGGTCATATATCTATGACATCAATATATGCTATAGACATGGTCCACATTCTCCAAAGGACAACTGCGCTGCCAGGAAATTCCAGCACACGTTTTCCGTGATTGGCCGGCAGCCCCAGGTGTCTGCAACGTCGTTGGACATGACACCCTTGAAGGACGGAGGGTCTATGATGGTTACACAGAATGACACATGACTCATTTTTGTTACCCCATGAAAAACCCAAGACCTTTAGTTAAATTTAAATACTAAGAATAATGGGCTAACAAGTTAACAATATTGTTATTGGTTAAATCCGAGCAATGCCAACCACAATTGTAGGTCATGGGTGCCCCGTGAGCTGCTCAGGTGATCACAGTCATTGGTTCTTTGAAGAGATGAAGGTCTCAAACTGAGTTTCAGATAGCCGTTGCAGATTGGATGCTGGTTGGTGGTTTAAAACATTTTTTATTTTCCATAATATATGGGATAATCCTTCCCATTGACTATATAATATTTTCAAGATGGTTATTGCACCACCAACCAGGATGGATTTCACGTGGATTTCACGATGGGAAATGGGGATTTCACCGAACCATCGAAAGTCAGATGGGGATTTCGACCATCAACGATTCGGGGGATGTTCAATCGATGACCCCCAATATTTTGGGGCTAAAAACCAAGGTTTCCGGTTTCGATTGTCCCTAGAAATCCATTGATGTATGGCTGTCGATGGAGCAGGAAGTGACGAAGGGTGTCTACTCCTTGGAGGCGAGGGAGAAATCAAGTGAGTCTTGAACTGAATATCTCTCCAGGTTTTCGGGTAAGGCATGCATATGCATAGATATAATGCATAGATACAATGCATACATGTGTATGTATTAGAAAATACTCTCTATCTGTACATAGAAGTTCTTCTATGGCTTTGTCCAGAAATGGCGCCCCTTCCGCCCCAAAATATCGCCAGAAAAAGTGGGAAAATGAGTAGCCCCCCCAGGTTTTTAGAGGAATCTGGATTTTGAGTCAGCTGGAGACTGTGGCGAAGGTTCAAATTCTCAAGAGCCCGAGCAACTTCCAGATCTACCGCGACCGTGCTGCTGTCATGGCTTGTAACCAGTGATACCAGTGGTTGGCACAGAAACCCCTGGTGACCGACAGCAGGTTGTTGGTGATTCAGGGATGGACCATAACAGCAGTTCTAGAAGAGACTTTTGAAAGCGACTTGGCACTTTTTGAGAGGTGATTTTGATCAAGGCTTCTATCCAGATGACGTTTGTGCCTCAATCATCAGCATCGCCCAAGTTCGAAGCGTTGCTCCCAAACAAATCTGAAAAATTATTCTGCTCGATCCCTCAAAGATGCCCCCTCGATTAGATTCGATTAGGTCATAGGTGACACTTACACTTCTTTTTTTTGTAACTTCAAGAAAATCTCCAGGATTTTGCCCCTTTTTTGGTATCCACTGGAGGCTGGCGAAATTCTGGGCCCAGATGGCTGTGGTCATGGGCTCCACTGGAAGCTGCAGGGGGAGGCCTTCCGATTGCACCGATTGCGCTCGGGTCGCCATGGCGAAAATGGAATAGAAAATGGAATGGGATGGGATGGAATTTAAGGGGGGTTAACTAGATTTAAAATATATGGGTTTTAACATGTTTTAACGGGAAAATCATTTAGACATGGAGCTTTCAATGGGACATTTATCCAAAGAATGGACGTTTATAACTGGGAAAGCCACACACTCTATATTATGGGTGTTTACATGAGAAAATCATTGAACTAAATGGGCGATTGTCCATTGCCAATATTTGCCAATGGAGGTGAAAGCTGAGAAAGTCGTGGAACTACCAGCGGGTACCATTTTTGGAGGATGGGGGTATTTCGAATCTCTGACTGTCCCAGAATGGGCTCCAGCTTAGGATCTTTTTTTCTACAGGGTACAACTTCGTACAGTACTACTTCTATCTGATTTTCCCAACTCAATTGGGATCATAATTTGCAAATCCATTTGTTGTTCAGTTTGGTCACATTTGATTGGCACGGGGATACTGATACTATACTATACGATAGACATCTATATAGACTATAGTGCACTTTACATCTTGCACCACTCCGACAACTGTTTTTTTTCATGTTCTTTCTAAGGTTTACATGGCGGGTCAAACTCCTTGCGGACCTCATGGTGAAAACATTTCAAACAATGAAGACCACCAAACGCCAAGCCAAAAGCATCAAGACACCGGGATTCTAGACTTGTTGAGCTTGGATCTATACCTATCTGGAGGTTTCCTAAAATAGGGGTACCCTCAGTTATCATTCTTTTTTGTTCGGGATTTTCCATTATAAATTAGAAAAACCATCCATTTCTCCAATGTCCAGCAACGCCTGAAGGGGCCACCTCATAGGTGGGAGATGTCTTCCAGATCACCTTCGAACGGCAAGTGCACCGGAAGGAGGAGTCCTTAGGGGATGGTTCTTTGCGAAAGACGTGATTTTTTGGATAGAAAATAAGATTATATATCTATCGCATATATGGCACATATATACGTATATATGACTATATATATATATGATTAAATTATATATATATATATGACTATATATATGATTATATATATATTATTATATGAGTATATATGATTGTATATGTATATACCAGAGTTCAATGGGATTCCAATTGGGACCATCACACGACGTTATGATACTTTATGACTCTATATTCTGGGAATTCCTGCGAATCCAGAGTTCCATTGGGATTTGCGCTAAAGATGTTTCGTGTGTGCATAGCATATATCTATCATTCCACTACGATTGGGCAAAAAACATACACACACCTTAGCCATACCTACGGAGTTCCATGCGGCAATCCGCATGTTTTTACCATAGACCTCCCAGGGAGTATGGGAATTCACTGCTCAGTTTGTGAGGGATTTAGTAAATCAAGTCTTTTGGACCATGGACTGACCATTCATCCTGATGGGAATGAAGTGCCATCATTTTAGTGAACATTGTGGGATTCGGGAAGCGTCAAATGAGGATCTTGATAGACATATTGGACTTTTGGGGGGAATTGGTCAAAGTGAGCAATCTTGTGGGTCCGGGATGCTGTGGAAGGATGGATTTTCGTTTTGCAGTGTTGTAGAACTCTTTGTTTCATGATGATCCAGTATTTTCAGCACATCTTGGAACCTTTGACACCTGTGTACCGTAGCAGGAGGCTTTGACATGGCTCAAAAGGCAGGTAGGTGGACATGCTCTGTTAAGCCAATATCATGCGCAGGACAAGAAGAGTATCAGTTTCGTACTCAGCATTGGATTCCATTCAGACAGCTTTCAGGTTGTTGCTTGGGCTTGGTGATCTTCCATCACTCTGAAGCTTGCAGTTGCTTTTTCCTTGCTTGAATGTCAGTTGGGGTACCTCTGAATCCATTGGTTAATCATCATGTTCCTATCAAAAAGTACCATTTGGGGGTATACACCATTTTCAGACAGACCCAGTTTTCAAGGTCATCATTTCCAGCGTGTTTTATCTGCAGACGCGGTTGTCACCCTCTTTTTTCGTGATTTCCGCCGGTCACGACTCAACAAGATGAAGAAAAGCAGATCGCATCATGGCGCGACATGGCCTCCAGATGGCCCCGTTGAAAATCGTTGAAAACTTGCCAAACTGGACATACATTGCTTCGAGGTTGGCAGCATGTGGGATCCAAGCCGGTGGACTTCGAGGTAGGATGCAGGGGATCCATTGCATTCATCCGTGTGCCGAGTTTCTCCAGGAACGCGCCAAGGACCACAACTACTACATAGCGGCTTGGCTGTTTCGTGTTGCCGCTCTTTCCAGTTGTGTTGTTCACTTCTTTGACGAGATCGGCCGTAAGATATTGTAAGATATTGTAAGTAGATTTTTGCACTTCTCATTACTGGCCAAATGTCGAAAGAGTTTGGGGATGATCCCGATTGCAACCCTGATATAGGGGACTTCTAGCAAATTTCAGAGTGAGTTGGGGGCCAAGAGATTGAGGAAGGGGCACTCTGGACTCCGGACTGAGCGACTAGAGTTTTCATGAGTTTTCTTTCAGTTGTGCGGGGTGTCTCTTGCAATGAGGCAGGGTCTTGGAACGACTTCAAAGACTGCAAGGTGCACATCTCGGTTTTCCCAAATCCTGTTCTTACCCTCTGGTAACAAACATAGCTATTGAAAATGGCCATTTATAGTGGATTTTCCCATTAAACATGGTGATTTTCTATAGTTACGTTAGTTTACCAGAGGGTAATTGGTTTGAATGCAACCCGCAGGGCTTCATAACTCTCTGGCCTTGCTTATTTCCTGAGCACCTCGCACTCTGAATCCTGGATTCTGCAATATCTGCAATGTATCTCTGTGCTTTGTTTGCTGTAAAACTTTGACATAGATATTTAATATTGACATCATTGGAGTGACCCAGAATTATTGACTCCGCCAATTGAATATGATTTGCTATGATTTGATCTCAAGATGTGGGGTCCATTTAAGCAACGCATTTCTTTTTTGTAAATAGAAATGCCCACGTAGAAACGCCATGCCGTCAGGCAATGAAAAAAGAAGTGGATGAGAACGGCATGGTGAGCTTCCATCAGGAGAGCAGCGGATGGAATGATGGGGTTACCATGGGTTACCCGGTACGGCGTCAACGATGGCAAGCTGGGAAATCGTATACAAATGGTTTTTGATGGGGAAAATCATGAAAATCATCGAAATAAATGGGTGATTCTCCATTGCTATGTTGAATTACCAGAGTCCATACCGTTCGGTTTAATTGGGGAATGTGAGTATGGGGACAATTATGACCGATTGTGGGCATGGCTGAATGTGATTTCTGGAGTACAGCTCGACTTGAATTATAGAAGCGATAGCTTAAGTTTTTTTCAAAACCACCCATAGAGAATCGAAGAACATGGTAACGCTACTGTCTTGCGGGTACCCGGGTACCCGCCGGGTACATGGATCAATCAACCTGCAGAATCAACCCTTGTGGATGACCATGGATGGTCCTTTCCGGATTACGCAATGAGGTTACCAGTCAAGCAGGTGTCCCGACTTTCAGATATCATGGAGAAACACATGAAATCAACAACCTTGGTAGATGTTGCATTTATGTGAAAGCACATAGAATAATTATATAATATTTTACATACATACATGAAACAAACAATGACAAACAAATAAATAGATGGATAGATGTGTAGATAATGAAGTAAACAATACATTTTTACACAATTCAATAATATAAATGCTAGCGCAAAACTCTTTCCAAAGTCATATCTCACCGCGCTTCGCCGCCAGGAGATCATCATTGGCAAGAGTGGCACAGAAGCGATGCAGATCTTGTTAGACCGGAATTGGCTGGTCGAAATCTCAGTGTTCGGCGAATGTGTCCCGTGGGCAGCTGAGACGTGGGCGGAGCCCCAGCCACCGGCAGGCTGCTGTTCACCCGGATCGTGACCAAGCCACACAGGAGACCCATATTATGGGGAGCCGCTGAGAAATCCCCGAATTGTGCATTCAAATATGTATATATATATACATGTATAATATTAATATATGTATATATAAATGTATATATATATATATATATATATATATATACATATATATATATATATATATGTATGTATGTATGTAATGTAATGTAATGTATTGTAATGTCATGTCATGTCATGTCATGTCATGTAATGTAATGTCATGTCATGTCATGTCATGTAATGTAATGTATGTATGTATGTATGTATGTGTGTGTGTATGTATGTAATGTAATGTAATGTAATGTAATGTAATGTAATGTAATGTAATGTAATGTAATGTATGTATGTATGTATATGTACATATATATACATTATTTGAATATGTTTGAATCTATTTAAATGGGAAAACACATCGAACTAAATTTTCCAGCCTGCCATGTTTGATTCAGGGTAAGTCGAAACGCAACTTAGCATTTCCACTCGACCGCATGGCCGCAGAACGATGGCCATGATATCCAG
>Ga0126342_10005948_pt1:0-2500 | contig 21483 bp, 18 predicted proteins | sample Cyp1metagenome_FD_92528 | JGI IMG/M metagenome (GOLD analysis project Ga0126342, IMG submission 92528) | Coral microbial communities from Lord Howe Island, Old Settlement Bay, Australia - Cyphastrea 1 metagenome | ecosystem: Host-associated > Invertebrates > Cnidaria > Coral ... | reverse complement strand
GGAAGGGATGCGCTAGGCATCCCCAAATTGGCCATTTTTATAGGTGGTTATAGGTGGTATAAACATGATATAAACCAGCAATTTATTTGGGGTGGTTTATGGTCTGACCAACAGTATGACACTTGTTGCTTTTTGATGCTTTTTGGCGAAAGCACTTGTGTTTGTACTGAAAAAACATGTTGTGTTTGTTCTCTTTTTTAAATCTGGAACTTGGGAATGTTGAGGTTGAGAAACTCTCAAGTGACTGAAAACCATGACCTTGGGGATTTCCGCAACCTGAGCCATGAACCAACTACCCCCTTTTTTAGAACATGATGACAGTCGCTTCAAACAATTCATGACCTGACATCCAAAATGATCAGTTGATGGCTCGCATCACCTTGAGGACGGCCAGTTGGTGAACCTGGAAGACGACATGTCGGCGGATGCGAGTCCTTGTGATGGTCAGTGCCGCTTTGACATTATGCCTGGGGGCCCAGCGACCTCACCTCGATTGCTAGCTATGGCACAGTGATGCTACATCAAAGATATATCAAGATACATCAAGAGATAACAATGTCTAGCTAGGTTTCAGTCTCATTATAGGTTCTTATGCTTGCAATCGGGGGACAGGTCTTCCTTCACTTTTGAACTGGCAGCATAACGGGGGACATCATTGGCATCATGACCGGGGATTTAATCCGACTCCCGCAGGATGTGCAAGTCTTTCATGTGCACCGAGTGCACCTATGAGTGGTGCACAGAGGCTGCGGTGTTTGTACTAGCCTGCTGCTGAAGGTAGCATTTTGCATGTCATCAGCACCAGAGAATCCCTCATCGGTTGATTGCCAAGTGCAGTCACATCATTTTACATAGGCTTGAGCTACATACCTGGTTGCATGGGGATTCAATTCCGCTCTTAATCAATCTTAATGAACCAATCATCATTATTTTGCGCAGTGCTACCAGTGCTACCGGCCTCTCCGAGTCTCCCTTGGCGAGGCATGTCAGAAGATCCAGACTGACTTCCCTGGTCTGCGTTGTTCAGAGACTTGGCTCGAAGCAGACGGCTGCCATCTGCTGATCCCCTGGAAGGTGGATGTGGCGATGCAGGTAGAAGGATCATGGAAGCATTAATGAATCACATAGAATCACAGATAAACAATGATAAACATACATTGAATCATACGTAAAAATTACAAGAATCATCAAGAATCATTTAGATTCATACAGAACCATATAGCATCATTGACTCATGGATGATCGATTGAACGACAGATGGCCAGATAGATCATGGATGGCTGAGGACTGGCCAGAGGCCCGAACTTCCTTCAGCAATGGCGAGTTCAAGGGCAAGGCATGGCAATCCGAATCCCAACTGATCTGGTTGGGGGATGGTCAGCAATCCATGAGTTAGAGATTTGTGATATTTTACAAATATGGGATTATGAGATGGCTAGTAATCATGGGATTACAGTTTTTTTTTTTTGTATACTGGTTGGTGGTTTGGAACATTTTTTATATTTTCCATGATATATGGGATAATCCTTCCCATTGACTTTCATATTTTTCAGAGGGGTAGGTCAACCACCAACCTGTATACTATTTGATTATGATCCAAGGAGTCCTCTGGGATGGACGGGCGGCGGATCCCGTTGACAGATTCCTCACTCTGCCAGGGAAAATTGGGAGATGCTGGTGACTTCGCTGAGAAATGATCTCCAGCACCATGCAGCACCAAAAAGGGCTGCTGTTGACCCATGGGACCCATGGCATAGACCAAACAGCGCGACATGTGGGATGTGGGATGTGGGACGTTTCCACCAACTTTGCTAAACACACTCAGCAAAATCGGGATTCATTGGGATTCATTGGGATTAATTGGGATTCATTGGGAATATTCTGAACAGAATCTCGTGCCAAGTCGTTTCTACTTCATAGGCGATGACAGATGTATCGTTCCAGCAACAGGATGTTTGGTTGGATTCCTTGCCGGAAGTTGAACGACTGAAGTTGCGCTAGGGTGGATGCTCCAAATTTCCGGCGCAAGCAGCTGATTTGGATCTGCCAGTCATTGCCAGTCCATGTAAATGATCGAAAGAACACTACGCACGTCATGAATCTGGTGAGTGTATGTGAGTGTGTCATTTCGCAAGCAAGACTTGTGATAGCTCATTCTCTGACTTTTTAAGGAGAGTTATCTGTGATGAGCAGGATGATAGTGATAGTGAATGTAAGCACGGGCCTTCCTACTTGTTCAAAGGGGGACCTCAACATGTTATAGATACCACGCTTGGTAGCACCGCATTGCATCTGCAAACTTTATATTTCATTGCCGCTATTTTCTTAGATTTTGGTACAGGTCAACACCTGTAATGCCATAATATAATACAATACAATATAATCGAAGGAAGTTTAGAAGTCAAACTTCCGACAATATGGACAGATGAAAAGCAGAGCAGGGAAGAGGCAGAGAGAAGAGAAAGATTAGAAGAAAGAAGAGTAAGAAGAAAGAAGATGC
>Ga0126342_10005947_pt1 | contig 21485 bp, 10 predicted proteins | sample Cyp1metagenome_FD_92528 | JGI IMG/M metagenome (GOLD analysis project Ga0126342, IMG submission 92528) | Coral microbial communities from Lord Howe Island, Old Settlement Bay, Australia - Cyphastrea 1 metagenome | ecosystem: Host-associated > Invertebrates > Cnidaria > Coral ... | reverse complement strand
CTTCTTACTCGTTCTCTTCTACTCTTCTTTCTTCTAATCTTTCTCTTCTCTCTGCCTCTTCCCTGCTCTGCTTTTCATCTGTCCATATTGTCGGAAGTTTGACTTCTAAACTTCCTTCGATGAAGTTAGTTTTCCATTATGAACCATCCAGCTATTGGGTACCTCCATTTATGGAAACCTCTTGGTTTGCAATTGTCCTTGGCTTCGTTGTTGGTTAGCGAAGGTCAGCCGGAAAAAAATATTCCATTGGAGGTTTCCGAAAAAATGGGGGATCCCCAGTCGTCACCATGGTTGTTTCAATACTAAAATGGCTAATGACTTGGATAATTTTGGGGTAGCCCCCATTTGAGGAAACCTCAGGGTAGATAGTTTCATCCTTAAATCTTTTGTGAGTTCAATAGGCATATCTATGCTCACCAGCTAAAAACGTTGTTCAATGAGAATTTCAGGATCCAACAGATGGAGGTACGTAAACGTACCATATTTCAGGCCATATTTTGTTGGGATATTCCCTGAATCATAAGCCTGAAACATAGGCCTGAAAAAATATTAGGTACCTGCAACGGTATCGAAGATTGGCAGCGGAATGATCCCTGGTGGCGGTCCCCGATTGGGGTTCCAGGAGTTCCAGGTCTAAGTTTTTTTGGATCCTCCACGTAGGAACCAAAATCCAATTATCTATCCCTATATACCAACAATCCATAGTGGAATACAGTATAAATCCCAAGAATCTAAGTGGAATGATCCCCCCAAGAAAAAACACACTTATACCTTCCTTATCCCATATTGCACCCGCTTGAACACATTTGGACACCATTTTTGGTTCCAAACTTGGTCAACTCTTTGGTTCCAAACTACTTGCGCTTGCTGCAGTGATGTGATTGTTGCCCTATCGTTTAGGGCTCACATTTGCTGTAACTACAAGAAAAACATGTATTATTCTGTCAATTGCTATGGTTTTCATGAACAAACCATTTAAATTTTATCCCCAGTAACTATAGTTATAAGTACCATAAACCATAGTTATCCATAGTTATTGGAGTTATTTGCACCAACTTAGCTATCCAACGGGGGCCTCACATTGTAGGTATTTGACCCGGGAAAATCGGGATTAGTGACCAACCACTAAGACACTTTTCTGAGACACCAGAGGATGTAGCAGCGCAGAGGAAAGAGGCGGGTTTCACCAACATTTGCCATAGGAAAACCATAGGAAAACAATAGGAAAACCATAGGAAAACCATAGGAAAACCATAGGAAAATGGAAGTTTACCCGGCCTGGTAATGACTAACGTAGCTATTGAAAATAAGCATCTATAGTGGATTTACCCAGCTATAAAATGGTGATTTTCCATAGTTATGTTAGTTTACCAGAGGGTAATCAACATGGGGATGCAACTTGCTGATGCAATTTCTGAGTTTCTGTAGTCAGAATATCTAATAATATCTATATATTGAGTATATACGTGTTTATATTACACAAACACACTGGGCGTATTTATCTAAGAGTACATACATATTTAGTATGTTATATATGTAATATAATATATATATATATATATGTACATATATATATGTACATGTATATAGTAACTGTTTGTATAAACAAAGAAACATCGATGCACCAGTACATATATAGTATATACGTCATAATAGATACATGTAGTTTGTTGGTTGATGTATTTATGAAATATGCGTTGCGCCAGTCACTGCCCCGGTCGTCGTGCGCAACCCTTCCACCGACTTTAAAGTCCATTCCGGATTGTGCCACCCCCCGTTATAAACCAACCATTTCTTATGGCTATATATATATGGCTATATAACGATTACATAATGAGTATATAAGAATACATGAAATTATATATAAGGCATATATATATATATACTTGATATAATGCAATCATAATCATAATGAACTGTGAATGGATTTTGGTTCGTTTTCACACTGGGATAGTGGAAATATATCTGGGTATAAAATGGTAATTTAGTTGAACATTTTTTTGGTTGCCAAGAAAAACATGGTGACAATACCATTCACAAATGGGGATGTAACAATCACACATTGGGAATTCGTATGATTTAAGCATCAAACTAAGTGAAAAACAGCAGTTTCAAAGCCTCCAGTTGATGTTTCGCCCAATGGGTTGTCCCAATATATTGGGGATTGTGTACCAAGATGGAGGATTCCTAAGTCAGGGGGGTACACCCAAATCATCCAATTTAATCCGATGTTCCATTGTAAACCAGCCAGCTATTGGGGTATCCCCACGACTTTGGAAACCGGACGTGTCTGAAAATGGGCTCCCCCTAAATAACTGATGTTTTTCTTTTCGTATGTGACCCGAAAAATCATGGCCATAGCGAGTGTTCACAACACCGGCAAGTCGGGCAAGGCCGCAAAGTTGGGTTTCCGTGGGTTAAGGCCTCGATGGAAATTAAAACCATTTGGAAGCCATGGCCCAGCCATAGTTCGATGATTTACCAATCAAAGAGTGGTGGATTTTCCAGTTTGCGACATTCGATGTCCGTGTTTGTATTTGGAATTATACAATTATAGCTCATTTGTTTGACATAGATGTGGAGATATACTCGTGAGTTTCTAAACAAATGCAGGGTATCTAAGATTGGCCGTTGCATTGTCAAGTTATATTTCCCTGTATCTAAAAAAACACCATTCCATAGCTTAATCACCACATCAAAAGTCCCCATGATTAGCCAGTCCAATTTTTGCTAATTGAACATTTACAAAATAACATCCCGAGAATCTCGGTCTCTTTTGGGTTGTTTTCTCCAGCAATCGTTTGCGCAAACGATGATGACATGGAACAGTCGCGGCTGGAAAATGTGTATAAGACGGGCTCAAATAAATAAATTTGTTTCAATCAACGAGCTTAAACACATACATACATAGTAGCTTTCCGCTTGCTGAACGGCAAGCTTTCTCAGGCATCGAAGAGGGATTTTCATCGGATTTCAGGTGGATAGAATAGGACATAATGATACGATTAATGGATTAATGGGAGAAAAAAAACACATGTCTGATATTTCCATAATGATCCATAGTCCATTATCTGAGTCAATGAAAAGTTATGGATCCCATACATACATTTTCCCGGGATGATGCATAATGATACATATTTGAATGTGTCTGAAAACGGGGGAAAGCACCAAACAAAGGCCATTAAGCCATTACGGCCATGGTGATGTATGGGAAGATGGGGTTCAAAACCATCTCGAGGGGTAATCAATATGGAGCTGTCCTACAATGGGGGGACCCCCAAATCATTCCGCTGGTTGGTGGTTTGGAACATTTATTTATTTATTCCCATTCAGTTGGGAAGAATCATACTGACGACACCATATTTTTCAGAGGGGTAGGGCTCGACCACCAACCAGCTACAGTTATATCATATGCCCCTAATCAACTATGAATAACTATGAATTATCATAATCTTGGAATAACTACAATGTGAGGCCAAGATAGCTAAGTTGGTTTATAACTCCAATAACTATGGTTTATGGTACTTAAAACTATAGTTACTGGGGCTTATGAACCAACTTATAACTGGGGGGCCTCACATTGTATGAATAGCCAGTTTTTTTTAGGATTTTCCATGAAATGAACCAGCTATTGGGGGACCCATGACTTTGGAAAATCCACATGAATCCCCGTTTCAGTTGAATCCTTTAACCACTTAGCCATACTAAGCATAACTACAGGATGGTGCCCCAGTTCGTTAGCTAAGTTGACGGACATAACTTGGTGAATTCTATGGTTTATGGTAAATATAACATGATATAACTATAGTTAATGGGGCTTACAAACCAACATTCACATCACTGGAGGGCACCATCCTATAAGCCATGTATTTATTTTTCATGACCCGCTTTCAGAAAAGGTCCGAGTGGAAGAGTGTCCGGCCGATGCCAAACACGTGGTACGCTGGTACGAGGAAAAAGACGTGCAATGACGTGCTACACAATGTGGTGCAAACAGTGCAAACCTTCGGGAAATTGGTGCACAAAAAAAACTAGGTGAATTCTATGGTTTATGGATGTTCATGGTACTATTAGATCATATCTCTAGTTAATGAAGTTTATTAAATCAACAAACATTTAACAGCGGGTGGGCACCACTTTGTACTAGTTCGTGAGTTTCAAGATGTCGTTTACAGAGAAACCATGGCCCCAAATTGCTACATGTGGGACCCCCAAACAATGGCTAAGTTGGTGCAAATAACTCAAATAACTATATATGACATATTATGGTATATAGCAGATAGAAGTATAATAGTTAATGGTATAGCTTCGAGAACCATGGTATATTATGATACATATATTATGGTATATAGATGTATAATTAGCGTACATAGTAGATATACCCTCTGGAAATTTAACATATCCATGGAAAATGACAAATTTATAGATAATTTTCCCATTAAAACCTCCATTATAAGGGATTTTCCATGGCTATGTTCGTCATAACCAGATGGTAACTATATTTCATGGGGGTTATTTCCACCAACGTTTGATACGCTTGGGGGCCCCACCACAAAGTGAAGCAGCCCAGACAGCAGTGAGTTAGTGGCCCTGAATCGTAGCCAAATTCTGTTCATGGCCCTTCAGAAATTCAATGGGAATTCCAGGATCCTAAAATGGAGGTACGTAAACGTACCATATTTCAGGCCATATTTTGCTGGGATATTCCCGGAAACATAGGCCGTAAACATGGGCCTTAAACAAATGCTAGGTACCTCCAATCAATCGGTCCCTGAAATGGCCATTGAGAAATTCAACTATGGCAATGGCCAGCAATGGAAAATCACCAATTTAATTGTTAGTTCGATGATTTCTATATAAACCTCCGTTTAGTTTGGGGATTTTCCATTACCATGGTTGATCACGGAAGGGTAAAACCATCATAATGAATCATTTGTCAATATTTATCAATATCCCACCATATCCCCATCAATATTCCATTCATAACCCACATCCAGTTGTATCTGCACTAAATCTCATTGTATCATCCATACAACATTGTTCAAGGTTATGCCGCTGAGTTTTAAGTTGATTACTTTGCGTAACCCCCATCAAGTACAGATATCTCTATACCATAAACCCAAACGTGAAATGGAGTTAGAAACGCACCAACTTAGCATAAATCAGTTTGAAATCTGAATTTTAAGCTCAAATCCCTATGAAATACCCTCTGGTAAACTAACATAGCTATGGAAAATCACCATTTTCAATGGGAAAATCCACTATAAATCACCATTTTCAATAGCTATGTTAAATTACCAGAGGGTAATAGCCATCATCAAGCTGAAAGACCGAAATCATCCAATTTCTATGGTATCTCCCAATTTTTTGCTCGTGGAATCAGTGGAATCCACCGAAATTCCGAGGCTTTCCACGGGGGATTTGGTGCCGCACCACTAGTGGACGTTGCTTGGCTCGTGGCGCTGCAGTCGGTGGTGTCCCCTGAATTTTCCATCATTTTCCAAGGGAAACATGGTGATGTTCGTGGATTTTTCTGGGGAACAATAGTGATTTTGAAATTTCGGTAGATTTTGCTGTAGGGAAAATGATGTTGATGAGGTTTTTGCGTGAAAAAATGCTGTTGATTTAACCAATAGTATTCTATGGGTTTATAGCTAGGTTGGTTTAGTTCAGTAGATTAAGTGTGGGGCTTATGATAACCATACAAGGGTGTTCCCCCTGGTTATAAATCGTTTATAATCCCATTAACTAGTTCGATATATCACCCACAAAAGCCATAGTGAATTTGGGTTTATTTGCACCAACTTAGCTAACGAACTGGGGCACCACTTAGCAGTTGATAGATGGTTTATCCCATTATTTATAGGGATTCATCCAAGGTGGTGCAAGAGTTCTTAACCATCTTAGATTAAGTGTGGGGTTTATGGTGATGATAGCTATAGAGAAATGGGGAATGGGGGTGACCAACAAACATATCTGACACACATCAGCTTGTGGCTGCGAGAGAGACTGGTTCTGCTGGTTGAATATGTGCTACCAAATTGACACCCCTTCTATCAATGGCCATTTCAGGAACCTAAATTGGAGGTACCTAACATATATAATTAAGGCCTATGTGAGGGCTATGTAAGGGGATATGATAAGGCTATATCCTTAATATATACAAGGTGGTGCCCCAGTTCGTTAGCTAAGTTGGTTTATAACTCCAATTTCACGTCATGGTTGATGGTAGATATATCTATACTATTCCTATGGTTTTTGTTAACCAACGTTCACATCACGTTTGGGGGGCACCACCTTCTAGGGGCTAAACCTTGGCTGCTTCAGTCCTTGTCTGCTGACCACCAAAACACTGGCAGATGATCTAAAATTCCCCGGATGATCATCCTATTAAGCCACTAAAAAAACCATATAATAACCATATAATAACCAGCCATATAACACTATTAACCATCATTAACCATTATTAACTGGGAAAACTCTGAGTGCTAACCTTTGAATATCTGTTGAGTGTGATTTGTATCCCACTGCCAGGGTTACGTGTTGTTGTAACCCCTTTCAAAAGATGCTTAGTTTGATCTAAAATGTAAAATTCAACTAACATCAGGTGATCGATCTGTGATAATCAATAGATTAGTTGAAGGAAAAATCTCAACCAGGAACCATGCATTTGCCCTTGAAAGATCGGGGTTTCCTATTAAAAAAAGGCCCCTTAAACCGTCCCAGTGGTCAGCGAGAAATCCAGGGCATGGCCATTTGGGGAGGTCCTTACCCATAACGGATCCTAACGGTGCTGCTTTTTAGTTGGTGTGCCATGGATCCCATCAATATACCCCCAATCTTTATGTTAGCATAGAAAAACCAGCACCGTTAGGATCCGTCATGAGTTATAATATGGGATATATCTACTTGGTGGTTGAGGTATACCTACCCCTCTGAAACATGATGGAGTGAGTGAAAGTCAGTTGGGATCCGTAAAGTTCCCAACTGAATGGAAGAAATTCAAAATGTTCCAAACCACCAACCAGATACAGTATGAGAATGGGCTTATTTTGTCCCAGGTGTTCTTGTGATTATGGTTCCCACCATGGCAGCTAACCTTAGATAATCTTCATAAGTCCCCGTTTGGGTTTTCCCACAGATTTGTTTGTGTGGTGAAAAACCCTGGTGATCGTAAGTCTACTCCGTGCGTTTTCCTATTTTGATGTGTGGTAGAACTTAGGGGAAACGGGATATTCGCTACCAATGTACTATAGCTCTTCTTTACCCAGTACCGTTTTGTTGAGAGACGTACCCACTATCCTACTTGATAGAACTAACCAGTGGAACGATCCTCCAAGTATGGGGAAGGTTGGTTAATCCGCAGGATACAGAGATAATATTATACATGTGTATGGATGTATATGGAGTGAATGGCAGCAAACACATCATTGCTAGCATTTACCAAAGTCCATTTCTTCAGATATCATGATTGAAAGGGTTTTTCACTCAGAATCCCTATGATCAAAGTTTTTCTTGGCCGGTTTTAATCATGGGTTGCGCAACCATTCTCATGCTGATCACCATTAAAACATCGTTTTTGGATGGTTTTGGATGGCTTGGAACACCTGGAACACCGCAGGGGGCCGTTGGGCCGCTGCTGAGATGCGGAAGGGACCTCTGTGAAGAAAAATGCCATGGTTTTCTAGTATTGGTGCTTGAAAAAAGCCACTTACTGTAGGTTTTGCGCATCAAAGTCTGTTATAACTGTACTAACCCTACTTACCCTAGTTGTAACTGGCGTTAAACCCGAGAACCACTGAGATGTTTTTTGTTTTCGCCAGGTAAGGAGTACTGCAATCCAAAGATGCCGAAGATCGAGTGGACCGATGTCCACACCATCTCGTTTCTTGTTGATGAGGGAATTCACTGGGGATATGAATCGAATAAATGATGGTTTTACCCTTTGGTAATCAACTAAATGGAGGTTTACATGATTTACATGGGGAAATCATCAAACTATCCCCGACTGGATCCATGACCGTCGTACCATCTAAGCGGTACGGCTGGATCCGTGAGGACGAATCGAATGAAAAAACTTGAAACTGAACCGTTGAACCTTCAAAAAATGGTGGTGGTCTTACTGGGATTGAACAGCAATCGTGAAGTTGCCGGTGATCTAGCGATATCACTGGATATTTTTGATGGGATATGATGGGATACGCATCTCCCTTTTGTATCTAAGAATGTAAGGATGGGGATGTAGATAATAACATATTTTGAGTTATAAATAGACATTAGAATAAATTATATATATACATATATTTTTAATTCAATCAGTTTAATGTTCAGGGGTATTGGGTTACGTCGGTTATCCAGTTATCACCGTGTGATCCAAGCCGCGACCCCAAGCCGCGAATTGGGCCTGCCATGGGCATCTCATTGGATTCCTGTAAGGGATGAAAGCGTTTGCCTTGTGATGTAGGGAAAATTCACCAACTATAGTAACTATATGGTATATATATATATTAATGTATATAATTAATTGTATATATGATATCTGTCTGTTCAATGGGATTTAATGAGGATAACATGGATTAATGGGATAATATAACCAACAATATCTGCTTGGTGGTTTGGAACATGGCTTTTATTTTTCCATATATTGGGAATAATCATCCCAACTGACGCAATCATATTTTTCAGAGGGGTAGGTATACCACCAACCAGTTGTCTTACAGGTTTTTTTCCTACATCCTATCAGGGGTTACCAGATTTGAACTGTTTACAGAAGCTGTTTTTTTGCAAGTGTTTTGTGATCACTACAGTTACAGCCCTTACCAGTTATAAATTAGACAGTTAAAACTTACAACTTACAACTGGCTTACAACCCAGTTTAAGTGATATGTTTCACCAACTAGCTGCAGTGAGTTATATCAAAAAAAATATCATCCCATTTAGATTTATTAATAAGACCTGGTTTCTAATTCGCCCCGTCTTCGCCATAAATTCGTACTTCCTCATTTCAGACGTTCCCAGGGTAACTCCCAAGATGCTTTGGAACGAAGTGACGCCTGGGAGCCCAGTGGAAGGCGTTCGATATTCTGCAATGTGACCCAGTGATGTGGTTGAACGTTGGTGAACAAAAACCATAGGAATAGTATAGGAATAGTATAGATCTACCATAAGCCATAGTGAAATTGGAGTTATGAACGCAGAAAAACTTAGCGATTCCGAACTGGGGCACCACCTTGTATATATCTATAGATTTTTTGATGGTACATCTATAATGTCGGTAAAACAAGGTCATAAACCACCCATGACTGGGAATGTTTTATAGATGATTGTAGATGTTTCGATTCTATTAGATACCCAGCCATGAATTGTGAAAATGTTTTTCATGGTTGCAATAGATGATTGTAGATGCTTTTTGATACCCAGCCATGAATATTCAGTGAAAAACCAGATCATCATCATATTCCCAGTGTTGTTGGTTTATACCCTATTAACCACTATTAATATCACTATTTTCCAAACCACCAACCTGGTTTAGAAATCAACCGCTATTAACATATTAATATCACTATTTTTGGGAAAATCATGAACATACTGGATAAGAGAATGGTTGCAGAACTGGGAGGTCAAGCATGGATAGCCGAAACTAGATCGAGAATCTTCCAATCTTGTGCCAGGTGGTGCCCCAGTTCGTTAGCTAAGTTGGTGCAAATAAGTCCAATAATTATGGTTTATAGATGATATATCTATAGTTAATGGGCTTATAAAACGACTTATAACTGTGATGTGTTAGCTAAGTTGGTGTGTTTATAAGTCCAAGTTCACTATGAGGTTTATAGATGATATATCTATAGTTACGGGGTTTGTAAACCAACTTATAACTGGGGGGGCACCACCTTGTTGTGATCATGACCTTTCTGTCGACCTGAAAAAAAAGTCATCCTACTAATCAAGCCTGCGTGGTCTTCATAAAAGCCTCTTGATCGGAAGTCCTTGATTTGTGGGGTTATGGGATATATATATATATATATATTGGATACAAGGTAGTGCCCCATAGTATCATAGTTAGGTTTGGTTAAAAATAACTCTAATTTTACTTGGGTTCATCATAGATATATCTATACTATATATCTATACGACTTCAGGTGTTATTTGCACCAAGAAACATATCGTCTGGGCACCACCAGGCTGCCAGCTGCCGCTGAGGCTTGCTTCACCCACCATTGGTCGCTTCGTGCGCTTCACATCGCCCACAGGTGAAGATTCCGGCAGCCGAAAAGGTGTCACCAACCAGTGGTAACATGCTGGGATATCTGCTGGGATATCATGAGAATGTACCATCTGGTTATTTGTTACAGTTCGCCATGGTATAGATGGCCCAGCCCCGAAATAGATAATTTTCCCATCGAACTAAACCTCCATTTATTTATGGTGGTGATTTTCCATGGCAAACTGTTAGTCATAACCAGATGGTATCATGGAGGATTGGAATGTATTTGTTTTGTTTATAAAATGGGTTCATTCCCATCCATTCCCTACAGTAAAACGCACCAGTAAGTTAAACTTATGGTTTTCCACAATGTTAAACAATGTTAAACGTATACTGAAAAAATAGCTGATTTAAGGTGAGCATTTGCCGGTTTGGTGATTTCTATATGGTTTTGTTGGTAGATACATCTATATAGTTAATGAACTTTACAAACCAACTTCTACTGGGACACCACCTTGTACAAGGGCCACATTTTTGATTTTCCCTCCGGTGTCATCAAGCATGGTGTTTGTTTTTTCCACGTTTGATTACCTGGGGGGATCTTGGTTTATAACCCCATCTAACGATATGTAAACAACAAGGTAACGGAGATTGTTTTCGATTTGAGCAACAACAAAGGGTAATTTATGTGGAGTGTTTCAGACCTTTCTTGTTTTTTTTCGTCCATTTGACTTCAACTCTACTTGACTTGATCTTGAGTTTCTTGAAGACGGGAACTACCAGGGTTCGCCGATCAAATGCAAATATTCCATTCAAATCTAGGTCAATCTGAATGATGGGTAGTTTTAACATGTTTTAACTAATCCATTAGATAGTCGACTTTGGTATGGGATTATCTACGTTCACCAGCTAAGAATCTGTCATTTTTTGCAGGGATCCTCCGGGACCTGCACGCCAAATCACTGCGAAAACATACGTTGTTTTTACGCAGATGGTGGTGCCACAGTGAGCTGTGAAAACGATAAGTTGGTGGTTTGGTGGTTGGGAAAACCATGGGAAAACCATGGGAAAATGGTGATTTATATAGTAATAGTGGCTGGTTGGTGGTTTGGAACATCTTGTATTTTTGGATATATTGGGAATGTCATCATCCCCACTGACTATTTTACTATATTACATATTTTTCAGAGGGATAGGTATACCACCAACCAGATATGCTTTTTGTTGGTGATATATCATGATATATCGAACTAGTTCATGGGATTATAACCTTAATTTATAACTGGGGGGACACAACCTTGTGGGGCCAGTCCTCACTTCAAGTGACTGGATCCAAGCCGATGTACCAAGTCTTTGGGTATGGACCAGACCCAAATAGGTGACCCTGGTGACGTGTTCAATTGGCACTCTGCGGGTGTTTGAAAGTCGCCGGTTTTTCGCCAGTTCCCCATGGTAGTAACGCCCATAAGTTGGGATATAAACCTTGTAACTATGCTATTTTGTATCCAGTTGTAACTGGAACGTTTGGAACTGCACCCCAAATGGGGCTCTGGTGTTAACAATAGGCTTTTGGAATCCGTATTCATAAGGGTTTACGGTGGTGAATAGCCACCTAAAGGCCCCCTAATCCATCCTAGACGTGTTCTTTTCGCAGCTGAGTACTTTTCCGGTACAAAGTGGTGCTGCCTAGTTAGCTTGTTTGATTTCAAAACCAGTCGCTGGGGGCGCACAACTTTGAGCCAAGAGTTAACCAAGTGAACTGCGCGTCAAATTAGCAATATCGTAAGGCCATAAAATCCCCAATTGTAAGTTGGCTTCTAAACCCAATAGGCATATTTATATCCCACAATATCCCACTCATCAACACAAAACTTCACCAAGTGAACTGTGCGTCAAGTTGGCTACACCTTTAGCCCCCAAAAATATAGTTTTTACTTTTAACTAGTTATAAGTATGGGATTAGTTCATGATATGTCCAACCTGAGTCATAGGAGTTATTTCATCCATTAAGGGCGACAGGGCCGGCAGCGAGTCCGTTTGTTGAGGCAACTGTCAGCTCACCGAGATGCAGGTGGGTACACGGCGAGACTTAAATAGACGTAGGGAGTTCGTGGTTCCCAACGTGGGGTGGCCCACAATTATGGTCATGTATTAGTTATAACTGGTTATAAATGGGATTCTACATTCTATAAATGGGGTTATAAGTACTTAAACTGGTAAATGGCCATAACTGTAAAACCCAAGTTATTGCGGAAGTTATTGGACTATATTGTTTTTTTTTTAATGATGTCAGAGATTCCGAACAGGGGCAGCCGGGCAGCTATGAAATCCAATTCAAATCACATTTTTAGCCATCCTGTTTGGTGGTTTGGATCATTTTTTTCCATTCAGTTGGGAATGGAATAATCATCCCAACTGACTTGAACTCCATCATTTTTCAGAGGGGTAGTGCTCAACTACCAGCCAGATCATCCACTAATTAGTTGATATATCTGTCAACCACCAACCAGCAAGCCATCACGTTGTATCAGTGTATCATCAGCATTTTCTCCAATTAGAGGCCACCAAGCCATAGCCATAGCAAGTTTTCCCATGATCTCTTTGAGATCCCACCTGGGATGGTGCCCCAGTTCGTTACAGTTCGTAAACGCGACGCGTTCAGTTGCCGAACAGAAAAGTGGCTGAAATCTATGCTGAATTCTATGGTTTATGGATGTTTATGGTAGATATAGCGAACTAGTTCATGGGGGTTATAAACCAACGTTCACATCACGTTTGGGGGGCACCACCTTGTATCTGCTTGGTGATATCTATAGTTGATGGGATCATAACTTATCACCTATTTATACTGGTTGGTGGTTTAGAACATTTTTTCCATATGTTGGGAATGTCATCATCCCAACTGCCGATTCATCATATTTTTCAGAGGGGTAGGTATACCACCAACCAGATAGTTAATGGAGTTTATAAACCAACTTATATACTTGATTGATGTTTAAGAAACCCCCATAGATCTGTTGATGGTTAAGGATAACTGGGGGGCACTGCTTCCAGGTCATAGGTCAATTGGTGGCACCCTCTGAGACCTGTCAAGTGGCCGTGCGAAACGTCGCTTGGCGCGGCTTTTTTTGGCACCGGAGGGCGCCGGGAGAGCCGTGAGCCATGAAAGGATTGACAAAAAACAGGGTTTACCCTCTGGTAAAGTAACGAAACTATGGAAAATTACAATTTTTAATGGATAAATCAACTATAAATGGCCATGTTCAATAGCAAACTGTTAGTTTACCAGAGGGTAAAGGATTTTGGATCCACGAATTCTAGGTCAATCTTTGAATCTGTGATGGGTAGTTTAACTACTCCAAAATAGTCTTTTGGTACGGGATTATCTACGTTCACCAGCTAAGAATCTTTCATTTTTTGCAGGATATCTAAGATTGGCCATGAAATATGAGGATATAGTTGATAAATTATGGTTTATAGCCAGATTAGGTGATTTCATGGGGATTTAATCAGGTATAGGGGTAAGAACCATCACTCAGGTGGGGAGATAGTTGATAACTCGCGGTTGACAGGTTAATCTGTTGGGAGTTATACTATTAGTTTATTGGGGATGTTGATGTTGATACCCTCTGAGCCTCTGGTAAACTATATAACATAAATATGGAAAATCACCATGTTTAATGGGTAAATCCACTATCAATGGCCATTTTCAATAGCTATTTTGACATAACCAGAGGGTAACTCATAGTTCGGACACCGGTATTTCAAGGAACCCGTATTTCACCATGAGTTGGTGGGGTTGCAAGGTGGGACCGCTTTTTTCCTTACTATAGGTTGGTTCAAATAACTGGGTAGACTATGGTTTCTTGCAGATACCCTCTGGTAAACAAACAGTTTGCTATTGAAAATTGCCATTTATAGTTGATTTACCCATCAAACATGGTGATTGTTCCATAATTATGTTAGTTTACCACATGGTAATATCTACATAATCAATGGATGTTATAAACCAACAAACATCACTGGGTGGGGCACCAGCTTTTTTTACCAGTAGATGTTTGGAACAAGGTGCCATACGGTCACTTCATGCATCAGCGGCGATCATCGACATCAGTGGACCCAGTGGACCCAACATGATTGGTTTGTACAAGGATTTACTGCATAAATGCTATATGTCCCAAGCTAGAACTGGTTTAATGGATTACCCTCTGGTAATTTAACATAGCTATTGAAAATGACCATTAATAGTGGATTTTCCCATTAAAAATGGTGATTTTCCATAGCTACGTTAAATTACCAGAGGGTATATCAAATATATCGGACCAAATGGAGCAGTGTTCAGAGCCCCTGTCATTCGAATGTACACAACGGATGGTTTTCAGAACGGGATTCCCCGTTCATGGATTATGATCATCCCCAATATTTTATGGATCGTATAGCTCCAATCAACTACCCTCTGGTTATGTCAAAATAGCTATTGAAAATGGCCATAGAAATAGTGAGTTTTCCCATTAATAGCATGGTGATTTTCCATAGTTATGTTAAATTACCAGAGGGTAACAGCAGTCTTGAACATTGCTCATATGGTGTGTCTACTGGGATTTATGGGATTTAACCAGAACATATTAGGAAAAATCAGGTTGCTGCCGCCCGCTTCCTGGACATTTGTCTTTCACAGCAGAAACAAAATACTGTAAGCAAGGCTGAGGCCTTGCATGGTTCCTTTAGACAAAAAAACATCAGCTACATGTTGCTTGTGATTTGCATGTTGTTCACGGACATTACTGTAATCCTGTAGCAATCCCTGTTGTTATGTTTTTGTTATACTACAACACACATCAACATATTTAAATTGTACATCTTATTGGCTTTGTTTGATGAGTTATTTATACCCACTATTGAATACTTAAATCTCCGTTTCTTTGTTATATCCCCATGCTTCCACATCTTCGTGTTTGTTAGATCCATCGCTGTTCAACATGTTTGTGTTATGCTCAAACGCCAATCTACACCAGGTGACCCCCAAATCATCCCTCCTTTCAAGGTGTTCATCGTAAAGTTTCCAGCCATTGGGGTCCGAAGCATCTGAAGATCCCCCTTTTTCGGCCCTCTCCGACAGGGATTGATAAGCCTTGAAATAGTTACAGGATGGTGCCCCCAAATGTGATGTGAACGTTGATTTAATTTCACCCCATGAAAACTATAGTTCGTTATATCGTTCTATCTACCATAAACCAATAGAATGTCTACCAAGTTATGTCCGTCAACTTAGCGTTCACGAACTGGGGCATTACCTTGTATATAATTTTGAATATTTAATGTTACAGCAACCTAAGTTGATGAAGGTGCAGAGGGTTTCATATTCGTCAAGTATCACTCGAGTTGTTACCATTTGGTAATCAAACCTGGCTGGAACATTGCCGATTTATAGATGATTTTCCCATCGAAAACCTCGAAATATCGTTCTTTTTCCTATATTTTCCAAATTTTGCCAGGATATTCCCATATTTTCCGGTGATTTCGAAGTTGATGATGTTTTTTGAAAACGACGTCCCCATGGATTTCGTGTCAAAAAGGTGCGGGGCACGACAGGGCCTGGACTGCACATGGACTTGGGGCGTACCGCCTGGGCACCCGGATGGATCGGCGGATGGGGCCGTCGAGTTCGCGTGAACCGTACTGCCTAAAAAAAGTGGCTGAATTCTATGGTTTATGGTAGATATAACGAACTAGTTCATGGGGGTTATCATGGTTTATAAACCAACTTTCTATTTTGGCTTAACTATGGCTGGTTGGTGGTGACTGGAACCATGGAATTTTGAATGACTTTCCATGAAAAGTTGGGAAGTTCGTAACCCCAACTGACGAACTCCATCATTTTTCAGAGGGGTAGGTATACCACCAACCAGATGGTTTATGGTAGTAGATATAACCAACTAGTTAACGGGGGTTATAAATATGTTATAATGGTTTATGAACCAACTTATAGCTGGGGGGCCCCATTCTGTGGGGTGTCAGCTTTCATTTTGTTCGGTCAACCTTGGTTAGATTCATGAACTATAGTACTAAAATAGCTTCTGCTGTTTAGCTGGTAACATGTACTAACCTGCTAACTTTTTTAGATTTTGTTGACAGGTTAGTTTACCTAAATCACCATGTTATTATTTTTGATACATTTTTCACAGGTATCCAAGATTCACCAGCTTCAAAATGCTGTTCATGTTCTCGGTGAGAATGGTGCTTTGTTTAAGACGATTTAAGCCAGGAAACAGATGGCGTTTTTGTTAAATGATGCAAGAAGTAACATTCGAATGATGTAGCCTCTGGTAAATCAACAGTTTGCTATGGAAAATCACTATTTATAGCTGGGTAAATCCACTATTTCTATGGTGATGTTCAATAGCTATGTAACAGTTTACCAGAGGGTAACCATGAAGTTGTTGCAAGAAATTGAAATCATACTTGGAAGTGTAGTGCCACTTTTGAGTGGATTGATATATATATATATATATATGATATATGCATATATCACCGTACGTACTGACGTAGTTATAAGGCTTGTATCCCAGCTGATGTGGCTTTATAATCATACATGAGTTATTATGATTCAGCCAGACATATCCAAAATGTAGGTTGGAAGAAATTGAATGCATGGGGAAACCCAGTCATTATATGATTCCCATTTTAGTGATGATTCCCAGCCTTATTCTAGTTCTTGGTCACTCACTGACGATTTAACCAACAAAAATGGTGGTTTAACCATGAAACATGCTGGTTTCGCTGGGGCTTTCAATGGTGATTGAAGTGGAGCTATAGCGAGGGTATATATATTTTTTTTTTTAAAAAAATATATGTATACATATATATATACATATATATATATATACATATATATATACATATATATATATATATACATATATATATATATACATATATATATATACATATATCTAGGTATATTACAGTATATGATACATAATATATATATATATATATGATATGTATATATATGATATATATATATATGATATATATATATATTATGTATTGTATAATACACATATATACACATATAACTACGTTTGTAATGTGATATCAGATATCAATGGACGTTTGTCATGTCGGATCTGAGGCCTGGCGCGGTGGCATCCATCCCTTCGAGGAATTCTTGCAGGTCTTCACCCCGCAGCTTGGATGGAGCCAAGGTCCGTGAGAGGCGGTGCCCCAGGTCACAAAACCATGGGAAAATATAGGAGATTATGGGAAAAATGATGGGGAACTATGAAGATCATGGGACAAAATTATGGAAAAATGCTGATTCAAAATGATTTCACTCAAAAACATGGTGATTTATGGATGGATTAGTTAGCTAAGTTGGTGTGTTTATAAGTCCAATTTCAACTAGTTCGATATATCACCTAAAAACCATAGTGAAATTGGACTTATAAACCAACTTAGCTAACGGACTGGGGCACCACCTTGTAGCTCGTATTTCAACCGGGAGTATCATGAGCCAATGGATAGCACGGGATAGCTATTTTCAGACAACCCCATAGATCCCCATAGGAGATGTTGAGAAGTGTTTCTTTTTTCTCATGTTCCGCGCCCCTATATTTGGATTATCATCAGCTGCGGTGTTATTTTTCCGTGTTGATGGTGTAGCTATTCCACAGCCCTGCTAATAAATTCTGAATATACTGACTGATATTTAAATGCTGTAACATTTCAATCAATAGTAAGAATGAAAGTGATTATTATTACGCTGAAATACACCGGATGGATATGACGGTAATAATCCTAGAATAGTATGATACTACTACTCTGGAATCGTATAATACAATTTTGATACTGTTGTGATACTGATCATAACGCAAAACAACCATTAAGAGGATTTTTCAATACTATTATGTATAAAATACCACTTTAATACCAATAAGATTGGTATCATTGATTTGATGTTATGGTCAATACTACTTTATTTAAACATACGAATAATAAGCTTAATCACTAAGATCTTATCAGTATCACAAATTAATACTCATTAAAATTCATTAAACAAACTTTGTATATTTAATCATTAGTAGATTTGTTATCATCAATCATTATAAACTCCTTAGTTTGTTAAGTATAATCAAGTTGTTTTAATGATTAATTGGTGGTTTTAATCATTAATATACACATCAATTAATTTCACGACATAAGTAATGAGCAGACAAATTCATACAATTTATTCATTCATATACACATTTTCCAGCTAAGGATTCGTTAATATCTAGGTCAATCTTAGATGGGTAGTTTACTCCAAAATAGTCTTTTGGTATCAATGGGATTGTCTACGTTCACCAGCTAATAATTTGTGATATTTTGTAGGGTATCTAAGATTGGCCATGAATATGGGAATATGTTTTTTGGCTGTCTTATTGGGAAATCTCTTGGGAATATACCACCATACTTGGGACATTCATGGGATTGTTGATTGGTTATGGCACTGATATTTTTTCAAACGGGTTGAAACCACCAACCAGCTAAGATTGGCACTGATATGCGCAGATTCGCCCGAGGTGGGTCACCAGTAGTGATGAGAATGCCACGGTGACCTTTTCGTTGCTCTCCACGTCACTTGGGACGTGGGATACGTCGGAGGAAGGGGAAAACCATGGGGAAAACCATGGGGAAAAGCATGAGAAAGTATGGGAAACCATGAGGAAACATGAGAATATTATGGGAAAATATGGGAAGATATTAAAAACCAGGAGAAAAATATGGAGTTTTCCTTAGTCATGGGGGTACAGCCAGTTCTCATCCATTTTATTTTTGGATTTTCTATGAAATCAACCATCCAGCTATTGGGATAGCCTTATTTCTGGAAACCACCATAGTGGATCTATATATTGCTGCGATGGCGCCATAAACGTGGAATTTCCAGGGGATACCACACCAAATATTGGTGACATCGAAATTTAGCATTCTTTCTGGGGTTAAGTCCCCATATGTCCCCATGTTTGCCATTGCCATTGTTGTTGGTTAAGTCCCTAATGTGGACTGATTTCAACTGCATGTCTTTGACAGGAAGAAAGACCCCAGTTCACCCCGTTATAACTTCAAGTTATGTTAATGTCCCTACATAGTTTCAATTGTTAGACACTGAACGTTTATATCCCTTATAACCTCAAAGTAAACCTAACAAAAGAATTTCACTATGAGTTAAATTTCAATTTTCCCTGGTTAAATCATGTTCCTACAAGGTGGTACCCCCCAAACGTGATGTGAACGTGCGTTTATAATCCCCATGAAAACTACGTATAGATATGATATAATTAAGTAACTAAACCCCATGATCAACCCAACAGTTAAATTAGACTTATAAACGCACCCGAGGCCCACGGTGACGGCCATCTCGCCAAGCAATGGCACCGCGCGCGGTGGCACGTGCCCAAACCCAGCCTTGCAACGGGGTCGGGGGCGTCGTTGTGGAAACGGTTTCGCCGATGATGTGAAAAATGGTGGGTTTAAGCTGGTTGAACCAAGAGCTGGGGGTTTATGGTTGATATGATAACCTTGGGTTAACCAAGAAATTAGGATCAGCATGGATCAGCCTAGTTTTGGTAAACTGGTGAGTAAGTGGGGTTACTTCACACAGTTAAGTGCGAGATAGTGCGAAAATCCACGCATCGGGACTTGCAGGACTTACTAAGCAGGGTCACTAAACAGTTATGAAGTACTAAGCGGGAGAATCTTCCTTAAGTAGTTACAAAGCAGCCATTTGAGCAGTGTTCAACCCCCGGGGTTTTCAGAGATGGCCTAGGGCGGCAGGTGAATGAACCACACATCGCCATGTGGGCTAAATGATCATGGCTTTGTTGGTTAAATCTTTTGTTGATGAAATCCCGATGTGGCTTCAATCCAGTTTCTTATTGATTCAATGACACAAATGTGTTGCCGAGCTGCATTTTCGTGGTGGTCAAATCCCCATGTTTGTTGGTGGAATTCAAATTTTCTTGGTCAATTTATGTAGTTGGTCAATCGATAAAACATTCCGCTATATTCCCATTATGTTTCCATATATACTTTCATTACTTTTCATTAATACGTAACATCCAGGAATATTCTGGAAATGTTGCATCAATATTGCTTTCTTTTCAGCTATATACATACATACATATATATATCATATCCCCATATAATCCTAGCATAACCAATGTTCACCCTCTAATCAAACATGGCTTGCTGGAAAATCCACCATTTAGTTAGATCTTCCATATTTTAATCATTAATAAAAATAAAGCATGTTTTCAAGTTTTCAACCATATCTAGTTGGTGGTTTGGAACATGGCTTTTATGAATTTCCATTCAGTTGGGAATTCCACAGATCCCAGCTGACTTTCTCCATCATTTTTCAGGGGGGTAGGTTGAGACCACCAACCAGATATATTGGATTATCTTCATTTATCAATTCACCACATGTATTGGATATTCCCATGACATATCCCCATTGATATCCCCATTGATATCATGTTCCCTATTTTAACCACATCATTTTCCAGTTTTTTTCCCTATTTTCAGCAGGGATTTCCCACGTTTGGTGACACCGTTTGCGCCGAGGGAAGTGACTGTCTCTGGCTCCAACTTCGGCTCCGCTTGGACCACGGGCGCGGTCGGACGACCCAGCGTTCACGGTTTCCGGGCCGAGCGTTTGAAAACGTCGGTTTCGGGGGAGAATCCAATGGTGTTTATGGTAGATATTACCATATTACCATATAGTTTATGGTAGATATTACCATCATTCATCAGTATCCCATGCCCTATGAATATTCCACTCATAGCCTATTTTACAGGATTGGGCCCCCAGTCGAGTTCGCGTTCAGTTGCCTTATAAGTGGCTGAATTCTATGGTTTATGGTAGATATAACTATAGTTTCTTGTCGAATTGCTTTTACATATAGAAACCAATGGTTCAACAATAGGTTGATGTATTGAAACCAAGATACATTGTATATAAACTTTTTTGTTGACTCGCTGAATTGCATGATGATTACGGAGAAAAATTAAAGGACCGGATAACCCCACAAGTCAACTTCTTCCAATAATAAGCATGAAAGGTTGTAGCAGGGACGGGGAAAGAAGGTTAGGGGAAAGGAGGCGGTGAAGGATCGATAAGTTAAAACAGTTGTGAGTGACAAAGTGGAATGTGAAAGATGGTGTGTGTGTGTGTGACACAGCAGTGTGTGAAAGATGGCGTGTGTGAAAGTTGTGTGTGAAAGAGAGTGTGTGACAAAGT
>Ga0126342_10005946_pt1 | contig 21486 bp, 29 predicted proteins | sample Cyp1metagenome_FD_92528 | JGI IMG/M metagenome (GOLD analysis project Ga0126342, IMG submission 92528) | Coral microbial communities from Lord Howe Island, Old Settlement Bay, Australia - Cyphastrea 1 metagenome | ecosystem: Host-associated > Invertebrates > Cnidaria > Coral ... | reverse complement strand
CTGCCAGTTCGAGACCCGTGCCAATGCTTATAAGCATCTCTGCAGGATTATGATGATGTTACTGTGGTGTCCACAGCTTTCACAAGGTACCCAATTATTTGGTGAGACGAAGGTTGAAAAATTTGTGAGCAAGAATGTCTTGGGCATGTTGTAGATCCCATGCTAACAATATTGCACACCGCCTGGACTGGACAGCCCAACGGTCATGGTACTTGAGACCAGGGACCAGCATCTCACGTAAGTCCAGTGCTTGCTGTGAAGCTTCCAGATTTCACTGCGCTTAGATTGCTTCGTTTACTAGCTATAAAAAAAAAGGTCTAAAGCTCTTATGCAGTGATGTGGGAATGGAGTTTGAATATCTGGACCTTGCATAGGCAACAACATGCTTGTGCGCGGGAAACCCACAAGTGAATGCCCTTCCCACCGCAAGGTCCGTGAAAGGTGAGATTATATAGGATGGACAAGGCTTTGAAACGCCGAAATGCTGCGGAAGGTATACATGGGGATCGGCGAAAGGCAAGTTGTGATCGCGGAAGGCGTGCAGAAGGTATCCCACTCAATCCAAAGGACAAGTTTAATGAGGCCGTTTGAATAAAGGGCCTAAATGGCTACCAAAGGCTTCAAAAGCTAATGTAGTGAAACGCTTCGCGATTTCCACACCGTAGGACCATCAGCAGTCACATACAATGGGAACATTCATTATACAGGTTGCTCGTGGAAAGTGCGTTTTTCTCCACTTTGTACAACCTGATTTCGCGGGTTTTGTGCGGCCTTTTCGCGGGGTTTTCAATGGTTGCTCACGGCTTTTTCACGGTTTCACTATTTAGGAAGTTTTTGAAGGCAGGTCCTCAATTTTTCAAGCATGGGGATATCTTTGGGGATGGGCTCTGCTTGGCTGAGTCTGGAAAATACGGCGTCTAAAAGAACCGAAAAATAGGCAAAACCTCACCCCCAAAGACCTTAACAAACCAAATGTGCTACAACTATCTTGCAGCCGAATTGCATTGCAAGCATCGCCAGCTAAGATATGTGTTCAGTTTGGCTGGGTAAGCAGGGCAGAGTAACAAGGCTTTTTGTTGCAAAGGAAACCAAAAGTTTACGCTGATTCCTGTTGCTTTCGGTGGCTCGTCGCTTCGGCTCTCTGTAACTGGAGATGTGCTCTTAGCTGACTTCGGGTTGGAAAATGATCATGGGGTCATCATGGCGCTGAGACGCAGGCCACATCTACTGTACCAGAAAAGATGAATTTGAATCGCCGGCACCATGCGAGACACTTTTGGAATGCAGCACGGCGGAGCAGTTGCAAGACATAGGAAGCCTGGGGAATGCCTCAGGAAGCTAGATCTTAACCGCCATGATTAGCGTGGTCTGGACACATGTATTCTTCTCGTGATTGCCTCGATCATCGGAGGTGAAGGAAAGAAACGCAACGTATTTGTTTCAGCGGCAGTTTGGCACAGCGTAGCAAGCAAGCCCGGAACTCAATCGGGTTGTCGCTGGCAAAAGTGCCGCAACTAGTTTGCAGTCGGATTACGTTGACCAAGGACCATCAGCCAAGATATTTGTTCAGCTTGGCTAGCCTGGTGGGTGAGGGGAACGCACGGCTACAAGATATGTGATGGAGAGAGAGAGGATCTTGTTTTTAATTCGCTGAAACTGGTGGGAACTTGGAAGGCTGAAGTCGAAAAGGAGAAAGGCTTCAAAAGTTGACAAGGAAATGCTGCATCCAAAGAGATGTAGAAATGTAGAAGCCCACAGTCTTGCAACGGATCTTGCTTGCGTAAGGAGCCTGTAGGCACAATGTGGGCATGTCAGCAGAGGTTGCCGCAGGGACCAGGAAAAAGCGCGCTTCATGATTCCTATGCCTTACAACAAGATGTCAATGTTTTTGCTTGCTCTATTTGGACGCACAGTCTTTGCTGCTGGTTTTCGGGTTGCAAGCGGAGCAGGGAGGGATGCTTTTTCCTTGGAGCAAAAGAGTTTGCAGGAGTCGATCCTGCATGACATGTTGGTCTTTGTGACACTTGATCATAGCTAAAAGGGCATGTGTTGGTTCCAAGTCCACATGCATTCCCCGTTGGCAATGTTTGTTACCAACTGTGCTGCTTGTGCAGGGGTGCAGGCTCTATTTACGCTCCGCTTGAGTGCAAGCTCAAGCCACGATCTATAGGTCATGAGCAGGTGAATTGCAAAGAACTCTGCCAAGTCTCGTGCAGAGATTGGCGGCTTGCAAAGGGCCCTCACGGTTGTCAAGGGTCGTTTCATCATCAGGCTTCTCATGGATCGCTCTGGTAGTGGAGCTTGGTTCAGACGTGCCATTAGGACTTTCACCTGTTACACTTATATGTATGTATATTTACATCTACGCTTATTCCCATAGTTATGTTTGATTATAACTCTATATAAGAAGCAGCTCTAGACACGAGGCTGCAAGGAGTCGAAGCTGCAGGACAATCCATTGGGCCCGCAATCCAAGCTCTAGAACGTCCCAAACAGAACTAGCCAATGCTATGAAACTAGCCAATGCTAGAACATCCCATGACACTGATCAACAACCGTGGGGTAGGAAAACCTGACAAGCACACAGGAAAGGACAATGAAAGCTTCTTGCGTTGGAAAATCAAGTTGGAGTCATTCATCTATTCAATTTCCCCGGCTTGGAGAAGGTTTTGACATGGGCAGGAGACCAAGATGACTATGGATCGGGCCGGTGCCGCTTTCGGCGTAGGCACGGCCGAGCCAGTGGTGACTTGGAAGAGAAATGACCTAAAGTTTCATGATAGTACGAAACACGGAAAGAGGAAACGGCTATGAATCATAGCGACGACTCAACAGACGACACGATCCATCCTCCCTCTTGAGACATATCCTATCCCCTGGATGATGCAAACTCGAAGAGCTAAGCGAGAGGATAGAAGGATGGATGGAATCGGTGAATCGATATCAATCCCGAAAACCACCCACAGGAACCAGACAAGCTTTGGCAGACGATATAAAGATGTCGATGCTAGAAGGTATGTGCCCAGCAGAAGCAGAAAGACACCTCCAGCTAAACAGGTCGAAGTTTCTGGACTTTGACGACGTGCACTCCGAGCTACTTGGAGACCCGCAATGGTGTGAAGCTCAAAATAGAGTCGCTTGGAAGCAGCAAGCGCGGGGAAGACGGCATGGAGATTGGAGTATTTGGAAAAGGTGGTAAAGGTAACGGAAAAGAGTAAAGGAGGAAAGAGCAAAGGAAAAGGCAAGGGTAAAAGCATGTCAAAGAATGAAAAAAGGTTCCCATGGCAAGTCTGGCTCAAATTCGGCAGCCGTGGTTTGTTTCCACTGTGGCAAGCCGGGACACATGCAGCGAGATTGCAGAGCACCAAAACAGAACAACAACAGCAGTAGCAACAAAGGCAAAGGAAAAGGAGGAAACAAAGGTAAGAACAAGAGTGCTAACAACAAGGAAGAAAACAACCAACAAACAGAACTTGAAGCCGAAACCGGATACCTCGAGCTAGCCATGTTGGGTGCCACCTCGGAAGACGAAAGACCAGCTGAAGGCAAACTTCCGGAAGAAACTCGCAAAGTTGCTCAGAGACGATACAGAAGGCTGTTGAAAGCGGGTACAAAACTGACCTGGAGAGATATTCCAGTGACCCGATACAGGCAGGGGCTGGCTGCGTCTATCGACGCAGCACGTACTGTGAAAGGCTCCGTCGAAGAAGGTTCTGGAAAGGGAAAGCCTTGATGATGCCTGCTTCGGTTGCGACGGTAGCAAAACCCAGCACAGTAGCAGCCATGGAGTACATTACGAAAAGAGCACAAGCAAAGCGAAGATCCTCAGGTGTCTACGACGTTCTCCGAGAAGAAACGGAAGAGGAGTCCGATGATGTCGAGGATTCTCAGGGGTCAGAAGATGAAGAAGTCCAAGATCAAAGTGAATGCCCAGAAGAAGAAGAGGAAGAACCAAAAGAAGACGACACCCAGGTCGAGCAAGAGGATGAGGACAAAGGTGAAGAAGCCGACGATGAAGGTGCAGACGAGGATGACAGACGCCAAGAAGAATATCTTGGAGCTTATGCAGAGACTTCAGCGAGGAAAGCCGAGAGAAAATCTTTGGGATTCTTGCAGAAGCCAGAGCACCGTTGGACGAAGATCCGACGCCGGCGATGGAAGAAAAGGAATCCAAGGAAAAGTCGAGCGGAAGCACAGAGGGAATGGATAAGGTTTTGCCTGGTTCAGGCTGGACTGTGACTCCAGTGATCTCAGTGCTGATGCATCGATCCATTGAGATGCTGGAGATTGGAAAGCTCACGATGGAAAAGAACGAGCTCACCCAGTACCTCGAAGAAGCTGAAGGCGAGGAGAGTGCCAAGGGCATCGAAGCGCAGATAAAAGAAGTCGACAGCAAGCTGAAGACAACGAAGGAATACACACGAGCACAAGATCAGCAGACCAGAAAAGCACCCCTGGCATTGCTGACTAAAGATACGATGCTAAGTCAAGAATGGCACGACGCTAGGTATCATCGAGCAGTTGCTGCCTGCGTATCTCATAGCGAGGCATGGAGAAAGGAGAAAGGAAGACGATGTGCACATCTACATCGTCAACTGGGTACGAAAGAGAGAGCGCAGGAAAGAAGAAGACTGGATGGATGTTGGACAGAAAAGTTCCAAAACACAACTAGGAATGCAAAGGACTACATCTAGGACGACGCGGAAAACTTGGTTGCTGAAGGCATCGAAACAGACGTTGTCCACCCGACTGAAGAAGGAATGCAAGTCTTGCAAGGAGGAAAGAAATCAGAGGAACATAAAGAAAAGTTGACGTTCAAAGGATTTCAAGGACGAGACTTCCCCGATTTCGCACAGGAAAGCCAAGGAGATGAGAAGGAAGTAATGGAACGGAAAAGGGTGAACAGCTTCGCGAAAGGGTCATCAAAGAAGAGGACTCCAGCAAAGAAGAAGAAGAAGAGAAATGAGGAGAAGAAGCTGAGGAGAAGGAGGCAAGAAGCATGCAGAGCTTTGACAATGCAAGAGAGACCCATGTCCATTCAGTCATGACGTGAAGAAGATTGAAGAGTTGAAGACGACTCACTGCGGGTATTTCCTGCTCGGCACTTGCAGATTCGCAGACAAGTGTCGGTTGATGCACCAAGAGGAGGAAAAGGAGTTGGTGCGAATGGAGAAGAAAGTAAAGGAGCTGTTCGAGAAAAGCCAGAGCCTACCCTATGGATCCACCAAAAGAAGTTCCAAAGAAGAAGGCCAAAGAAGAAGATGTGAAGGAAGAACGCGAAGTAAGCCCAACTTCGAGCCCAGGAAGTTCGAGAATTGGGCGACAAGGCCACGGCAAAGGCAAAGGCTATGGCGGAAAAAGAGACGAAAGGGAATTGCTCTCACGCGGTTCGACCGGGAGTGAGCTAGACATTCAAGGGTTTCACAAACATGTTGTCAATTTTGACGCGGGCGCAGCAGTTTCCACAGTTCCCCGGAAAGACTTTGAAAAGTATGTATGCGGGGAACCCCAAGTACAAAACGGCCTCAGGTGAACTTCTTGAAAACCATGGACAAGTCCATGACTGCAGGAGTCACTGATGTTCACAGAATCTTGGCAGGCGGCAGTGAAGTGTGTAAGAAGAGTCTGGTTATTATGTTGGATTCAAATGGGGGACAGATAATCCCGGGTAATAGCAAAGCATCAGAGAAAATACAAACGTATGCGGAAGAAGTATTGGCTGAAGAAGATTGTAAACCAACAAAAATGCGAGTCGAAAGGGTGTCGATGTGTTCCACTATTAGGTCGACCAAGAGACCACCGAAAAGAAAGCAAAAACAAGCTCGGGAAACTGACGCCAGGCCTAGGTGTAAGCCCGGTAGCTGTGCAAGAGGCGGAAATGGGGGAGTCTGGGGCCCCCGCCGGTTCGGCTCAGGACCCGGAAGACCCCACAGACGCCCAAAGGCCGAGGGTTGCGAAAAGTGTTCCAACACCAACATTGCATGAACATTGGTGTGAACATTGGTGTGAACATTGCGAGCTTGAGCGGCTGCAGCTCGACACCAAACGGTTTCACGCGATGAGGAGAGTGAAGTACCAGTGATAACTCTAGATTACTACTTCTTCGGAGAAAAGGAAAGAGAAACAGCGAACTTAGAAGTGAAGGACTGTAGATCCAAGATCACCTGGGCTACCGCCATGTCTACGAAAGGACCAGAATTGTTCTCAGTGAGCTTTCTGTTGTTCTGCATCAACGAGACTGGCTATCGCAGATTGCAGCTTTTGGGTTTTAAAATATGTGTTTCCCCACAATGAGAGGAGCCAAATCCAAAACCATTTTCGCGTCAGTGCAATAAATAAAATCCAGCAACATGAATATCCCAATGTGTCAGCAACAGTTGCACACCGTATTTAGCGTCAGGTTGACTATTGTGGAGGAATGGGCTGCCGTGAGCCCTACAACACCTTTGATGACTATTCCAGGATGGTCGCCTTGGAGATTCTTGGCTCTCTCGTTTCAGTATGTGTTTCAAAGAGGAAAAAACCATGAAAACCAGAGAATATTTTCAAAGACCCTCATTGATCCTCTTAGGAGTTCTACCAGACATGGTGCATTTAGTGCACCTGGCCGTGGCCGTTGATGTCATAACTTCATGCTTATTGGACTGGAGTGACGACAGAAGATTTTTCAACGAAACCAGCCGTGACAAGAGGCCAACTCTGATGTGGAATAGCTACAGGTCGTGGTGCGAGTCCCAACACTTTGATCTACATGACAGAGCGTCGCGTAAATTATTTACAACAACTGTGCTCAAACCGGATGCTGGTAAATATGTGGAAGTGCGGCAGAAAACGCTGAATGCCATGGGGGCCCGTTATATGGTGTTTTGGCTTTCGAACCTAGCAAAACAATTCGCTGAATGGACTGGCTCCGACGAAGATATGAAACTTCTTTGGAAATTTCATTATATTTTGCTTGCTTTTAACCCTTTAGGCCTTGACTTGTTTGGGTCCCTTTTTGACCTGAAACAGTATCTCCATCGGGTACCTCTCGGATGGGCTATTTGGTTTTCAGAGCTGGCTCCACCAAAATGGGGTCAATAGCTGTGTCAAAAAGCCACACAAGATGGCGGCAACGGCCGAAAGGCCATGGCCTTGAACATTTGGTTTACGATTTCCATTACCTTAATCCAAGGTATGCCAGTAAATTTCTGGATGAAGATTTTATCCGCAGGTCCAAACGACTTGCCTTGACAGCTGACCCTAAATATGTTTCCCAGCAAATTCTTTTCCGGTATGCTATTGCAGCATGCCTCAAGTGGAGCGGCATCGACCCCGACTGAGGAAAAGGTTTTGATTGGACGTTTTGCATGCGTGGTTGAGACCAAACAATTAAATGAATTCGAACCCAACTGAGCATGCATGTGGATGTTGCAAGGAAGCCGAAGCATAATCATACATCTCCCACATATCCCCTCTTATATTTATTGATATAATAATTAGAATAATTAGAGTAGTGCCCGGCCTTGCCGGGGCGGAAGTTTCGAAAAGAAAACGACAGAAATCAATGGTATATAAAAGGGATGTCAGTGAAATGCAGAAGCAATGAGAGCTTGAGGTTGTGAGGTGCATCAATGAGCAATGGTTTTTGAGATGCCAACTGCGTTTTTCTGGAGAGTGTATACTGCCTTCGAATGGTACTGCTGATGCCAAAACGTGCTTGCTTGACACCGGCGTCTTATAGTGCTGGTGCCAAAAACGTGCCTGTTTGACACCGACCTCATAATGACACCGGCGTCATACGTGACACCGGCTTGATACTGATACTGATGCTGGTGCACCCTCCTTGGTCAGAGACCAGACCTCATGCTGCGCTGAGGTCTGCATCTGTTGCCATTCCATGGGCTGGCGACAAGTGCGCTTAATATGCAAATATAGATATTAGATTAGGGAATGAATATGTTTGAGCCTGCAGAGAAATAAGGTTGAATGAATCAATCATGACGCAACCTGAAAGTTTGTTGGCACAGGGAAAATTAGTCAAACTGTTGTGAACCAAACGCTCCACAGCCATGCCTGTCCCATGTCCACGCGCTCGGAAAGGTACCTGACACTGTTTCATGCGGGAAAACACCTGACGACATAGCGACCAGAAATTTACAATTTACAACCAGAAATGTACGACATGTAAATGCGTTTGCAGGATCGAAAAGGCCATAAAACATCGAACCAGAGCTAGAGGCCTATGTTCAACACAAACACACTCTGCGACAGCACGTCAAGCCAGCACTGCTAAACTCAGATGCATTGTCCTTGTGTAAAAACGATCGGGGAGGTACCTGGTAGCAATGCGAGCGACATGCACCAATGTGGCAACATAGCTAAACATGGCGTGCAAGTCACACATAGGTAAACATGGTTTGGATGCAGTTTCTACAAAACATGCCGGCATCGTTTCTACAAAGTTTCTATCAAACATGCACATGGCCTCTTTCCACGTTGGGCCAACGCGAAACATGCGAAACTTCCAGAACGTTTTTATCAAACATGCGCAAGGCCTCTTCCCACGTTGGGGCAAAGCGAAGCATAGAAAACATGCCAGCATCGCTTCCACAAAGTTTCCATCAAACATGCGCAAGGCCTCTTCCCACGTTGGGCCAAAGCGAAACATGCGAAACATGCCAGCATCGCTTCCACAAAGTTTCCATCTATGACCGCGCAGCAAAGACATCATCGCTTTTAATCTTTGCGCATCATCAAAAACCAAACGTGCCGATACAGTTTCAAGCAGCGCAAATCTTTACAAAGCATGCCTGATTTCTTCCCACGGAGGGTCAAAATTGAAACGTGACACGAGCTTTCATGAACTGAGTGCAACCACGCATGTCTTTCCACGTTAGATCAACAATGGGTGCAGCCCCGACAGCATAGAAAGCTTGCGCATATGAATTTATATGCTAGCATGCTGAATAGCATCGCAAATGTCCCGGAAAGCCTGCTTATTCGAGAGACTTTGCCGTCTTCCAGCACAGGCACACGAAGATAAACTGGATCATCAAGCAACTTCGCACGCAAAACCAGTCTCTGCCCATCGGAAGACACCAGCACATGAATGTTATAGGTTGACGTAGACTGATCAGCACGAAATTCGGACAACGTCCGCTTCCCAGTTTCACGTTGCATCGCAGTATCTCATAGAAGCGTTGCCGGAGTTGCTTGGCTAACGGACTGTCTGTGCACCGAAGGTCAACTTCTCTCAGTTGAACCTGGTCCGAGTCTCGCAGCATCAAAGTCTGAAGCTTGCAAAATTCGTAGTGGACTGGTGCCAGGCTGCGGCCTGTAATCGGTAGAAGCGCCAGCAGCTTTACCGATGACTACACGAATGTTCACTGGAGGCGGATCGTTGCTGGTAATCAGTTTCAGAACAACTTCAGGTCCATGCACAGGAACACGTTGGCTGCAGAGTCTTGGCCGCGGGAACACAACGATGTCCTCTTCCAAGAGTTGAAAACTGACAGCACCCCAGTAATGGCACCAACAACCAAAAGGTATGGCATCGAGCCATGGTTGACCTCTGAAGACAAAAAGCTCCGCCACGATGCTTCCAGAGAGAGCCATCACAGTACAGTGGTCGTCGCCAGAATTTGTAGGAGGCTTGCTGGAAGGCAAAGGGTGCAAAGAGCCGTGCGGCGCAGCCAATCGGCCGAGAGTCGGCAATGGAACTTTCGGCAGCTTCTCGCAAAGCTGTGCGCACACATCTTCCAGTTTCTGTGGTGGTTGGAGAAGCACTGCAGCTTGTTCTTCCAGCGTATCTTCACTATCGGATCGGCTCAGCTCACCCACCAACGCCGGCAAAGTTGCTGTGAGGTCCCGAGAGAGCACCTGCGTGACCCAACGGCACAAGACTTTGAAACAGGACACACATGTGTGGCACAACAGAGCACATGCATCGAAGGCGACAGCAACATCCAAAATGTATGACAAAGACCATGCCGGAGCCTTTATCGGATGTCCGCTGGCGGTGACATTATGTGGAAGTGACATGGTGCGGCTTCGGACACTTACAGCAGCCAATGTTCAACGAATTCAAGTGACTGTTTTCATATGTTGGCTTAGTGATGGTTTGATTTGGCATGTTGAATGTGAATCTAACGCTTGCCAGACACCAGTCATACTTGTTACAGATATTGCACTCATGTGAGAGTCATGCGGCAGAGACACTTTCCAACCTGCCGCGCTGGCTCAAGCACCACGAGTAACCGCATGTGAGAAAACAACGCGCGCCGCTGGAGGTTGGTGGGAACGAGTACAAGGTAACGTTTGGCACCATAGCCCATTCACAGGTTATCAGCCGTACGCTCTACCCAGGGCGTACGGTGGTTCTACGTGGCAACCGAGCCTTACGGCAAGACGCTCAGAGAGCGCACTTACTGGTTGGTTGGTTTCCCCACTCCGGTGGGCGGCACTACCATTGGCTCATGCTTTGTCTGTGGCATCCTGCTCTACTTGACCTACTACAAGTCGTTGGGCTGCAGTAAACGGAAGTGACCCATTGCAGTGAAGCTGGAGCAATGTCTTCACAACCACAGTCGAGCAGCAACGAGACTCACATCTCCTTTGCGGCACCGGCGGCAATCACTGATGCGCCGGGATCCGTGGAGAGCGGTGGTGGTGGTACAGTATCATATGTGGCACCTAGTAGTGGCACGTCTGCAAGCAACTTCACAATGGTAAGCAGCGTACCGACGACGAGAGGAAGTGCCAGACGGTCGAGGTCAGCGAGGTCCCTGATTCACAGGCCATTGAGGACGCCGGTGGCCTCGGTCACTCGACCGTGGCCACGCGTGAGGGCGAAGTAAGCCGTTCGGCGGCTTCGTCCAAGCGCAAGTCCTCTGGCAGTGCGACCCGACATGAGAGTGAACTTCGTCTACGAAGACAGCTACAACACAGCAACGAGAAGCTGGATCGAAGTGAACAAGCGAGGATTGAACTTGAGGGCAGATTGAAGGTATCTCAGGATGTTCTCAATCATCGTGATCAGATGATTCACAATGTGGAAGTCTATTCTCATCAACATTTTGAAGAATACCAAGAACATGTCAACACGGAAGTGGAGTACATGAGACCTTCCTTATCCAATGCCTCCAATATGCCGAATGAGCAATCCCATGCGCTTGCTGAGGCTTATCTCAATGATGAAGGTTCTACAATGAGGATCATCGAGCTTGGGAGACGTGGGGAGCTTGCAGAACAAGGCACTGCCCACATCATTCAGGAGAGCATTGCTATGAGGGAACGCTGCCATTCCGAGTTGGAGGGTGCAGTTCGTCAGATTCGTGAACAACAAGAACAATCTGAGAATGCAGCTGCGCAACTCCGCCAAAATGGTCAACAACTACATGAGGCATGCGCATTGTATGTCAACGAAAGGGAGAAGGCGAACAAGGAGGAGATGGAATCTTTAGCGGCGACGCTTGAGAGGAACTCTCAGGAACTGATTGTGAACAATGAGATGGTCATGGAGCACGGACGACAAGCCGTCGCACTACGTGATGAACGGGCGGCTGAGATGCAAGTAGCCATCAACGAGCTCTCAGAAAGCCTGGTGAAGAAGGATGAGATCATCGAGCAGAAGAATGTGCGCGTCAAGGAACTGAACGATCGAATCGCGCAGAACTCCGATGATGCCAGCCATAAGATGATGCTCAGAGGATGGGACATTGAAAACATGGAGTTCGAGATGAAGCAAATGAGGGAAGTCAGCGAGACGGAGATCGCCGAGAGAGACTACAAGTTGGAGAGGGCCGAGAAAGACATAGCCGAGAGAAAAGAGTCAGCATATGTCGAGAAAAAGTTGTGGATCGACAGGGGGATGAGCCTAGAGAATGCCATGGACGAGCTCAAAGACGAGAACGTCAACCTGATGGGAATGAACAGCAACCTGCGATCGCGTATCGCTGATCAGATTCAGGCTCGAGCTAGAGACGACGGCAGCTCCCTGAACAGGAAGGTGATCGAGGGTCTGCATGCTGAACTTCGAAGAGCAAACTCAGGCTTGAAGACGCTTCAAGAGAACGTTGGCTCCAATCCATAGGCTGGGAGAAGCATAGGTCAATGTGGAGCAAGAAGTAATGAAAGGTGGGAGAAGATGTGCAACATGATGAAGAAGGAACGCGACATGACGGTCAGGAAGAATGCAACACTTTATGTCAAACTGCAAGAGGCGAACAAGAAGCTGGTGTCACCACCAGCCCCTTCTAATGCACCAGCCTCTTCAGCTGCACCTGTAGTTCCCGTTCCTGCATAGCCTTCAGTGGTTCCACCTACGTCATTGTGTCCGATGATCCCTCTTTCAAAGGCTAAGACACCTTCGTTTTCTTTACCAGGATCGGTCGTGGGAGGAACTCCAAAGGCTCTTTCCATCACTGGTGGCCTTGATCTACCTCAACTACCACCTCCAATGCCAAATGGTGAAGGTGGACAACCACCTAGTGAAGCGAACCGTCTCAGAGAAGAACTTGGTGAAGCTGAAGCTCGTGCTCAACGTCATCACGACGAGATGAGGGAGTACCAGAGTTGGTTGCAACAGGTGGAAGAGGGACAGGAAACATTGAGAGGATCGAATGATGATATTCCCCATCCTGTTCCCGACAATCCCCCTGGACTTTGGGACCGACAAGATGGCCAAATTGCGAGCGTGGGCGTTGAAGATCAGGTTCCAGACTTTAGAGACTGGATCATTCATATTTCGAGAAAGGGGCATTAGAGGATTACTATCCCTTCACCACGTCCCCAGCATGGTTTCCCGTAGTTGGTTTGACGGAGAGGATCTCATCTGGCTCTGTACTCGTAGTGGAAGACAAGTATTGGAGTGTGAGCCGCCAGCTGTCGACAAAGCGTCCAGTGTCGATGCTTGTGAAGAACCCTGCCAAGTCTTGGTTGTAGATTTCAGGTGTGGTGGGGTGGTCGAGGTCCAAGCTTTTAATTGAGATGTTGTATGAGATCGAAAACATCGCCCCGGGCCAGGTTGTGTGGGAATGCCTTGGGGAGTAGTTGATAGATCAGCTTGGCGATGCAATTCAACATGGGTCGGAACGGAGCCGAGATGAAGCTGACGATAGGTCGACCAGATCGGAATTGTTTCTTTCCCTTCGGCAATACATAAGCATTGGGTAGGTCGCGACCAGAGCCCAAGGCCCACGGGTATGTCTTGACAAACTGTTGTTTGATCTTGTCAATGGTGTTGTTAACAATGTCCTCAGGGTTGCCGTTCAACTTCCGGAAGATCTTTGGATCAGAGAAGGTGGCTGAGAGGCGCTCAAAGTAGATGCAAGGGCAATAGATGCGAAGGGAAGTGGCTCGCTTGTCCTCGTTGTGGAAGACGGCGTTTGGGAACAGTTGCTGGAAACGAGCGATGTCCTTGTGGGTGATGTGGTTGGAGACCTGTGAGGCATGGCTGGTCCGTGAGGTGTTCCAGAGGGTTTCGACTTGCCGTAGAGGAAGTGCTGGTAGAGAGTTCTTCTTTGACCAGGATGATGTAGAATCAACAAGTGCTTTCCAAATTTCCTGTTTTGGTGGGAAGATTATGTTCTGAAGTGATCCAGTAGCAATAGATGTCAAAGGGCAAAGGGTTGTCCGTGAATTGCAACTTGTCTCCGTCGAGTACAACAGGTTGTTCGTCAGGGGGAGGATGGACGAGGTGACCTCGAAGCATTGCACAAATACATGTAGGTGTTTCATCGTCGGCCCATCTGGTCGCGGTTTCTTTGTGATTGCATAGACTGTCCAGGACGGATGGGAACTTGGTGAAGACGATGCTGGTGGAAGGGGAACGTAGTGAAACGTTGTAGTTCTTGGTGGTCTGAACATGCGAGGTGAGTAAAATTTTGGGGTCCCGCTTCCATGCAGGAGAAAGAAGCCAGGGTGCTCGTAGTGGGACGGGTCGCCGTACTCGTTTGGCTTTCCAAAATTTCAAAGCTCTGTCAATGGCGTTGATGGCGTAGGATCGTTGTGGTTGACCAAGGTTGTTGGCCAAGCGACGGATGAAGTAGCATCCCTGAGGTCCGATTTCGTTTGAGCGGATTCTTTTCTCCATGTGGAATCGCTTGACGGAGTTGGTGCCCAAGTCCTGAATAATCTCCCAAAGTTTCACTCGACTGTGGAACGTGGAGCTTCGAAGTGCTTGTCGAACTCTAGAAGGAGTTGTGATGCCGAACGAAGCTTTCGCCAGAGGGAAAAAATGCCAAATTGGCGCGACGTGGAAAATTGCGATTGCTTGATGATGCCTTTTCGGCAGTTAAAAAATTGGTCAATGAACGGAGTGTTCAGCCGAGGTTGCCACAATTGAATTAAGGCTTGTTCCAAAGCCCAAAAGTTGGATTTGTTTGTGTAAATCGGTAAAACCGACCACATCCAGAAATTGTCATATCGACACCAAAATCTCAACGCGACTTCAGCAAGAACGAACTTGTTTTGTTGCACCTGCAAGAACTTCCGATAGCGAGAATGTTCACGACAAAGAACAAAGGACGAGGTAGAACCAATATAAAATTACGGTTGGAAGTTCGCAATGTGGTAAAATCGGACATAAACAGCTTGGGATTGTTTGAAGCAGCCAAGTAGAGAAGACAGCTCATCCCACGAGGTGCAATAGAAAAGTCGTCGAAAAGGAGTGCCGGACAAAAGAGCTTGCAACTGTGAATTACCCTTCGGGTGAAGGAGAACATATTGGCCCATCAAAATGCTTTGAATCATACGAAACGCTTGAAAAACAGCAATCGAAGGAGACAAAAAGTGAAAGAGGTGATCAAAGCAAGCGACAAAATACATGAATGGGCTAACTGCAAATCTTGCATAATTCGGACTGCTTTTCAGTCCCGGGACCGCAAATGTCGGGATAGTCAGGAATTGATCGTCAGTGCCACCGTCATGACCTTGAGGGCGATCTCATCCGTTGATGCGTTCTTAATCTTGCACGGATCCAAGCCCATCGCAACACTGGCTCTCTGGATGGTTTTTGCCGACTCATCGGGTTGGGTTGACCACCATTTCATGACCTTCTCCAGATGTTTCTCCAAGGTTTCCATCTTGTATTGGGGAAGCTTCAAACTGGTGAGCCATTTCTTGAACTGGGTATCCGTCAATGTCGCAGGTTGATTTGCAACAAGCCATGCATCGATGTTGCCAGGTGAGACCAACAAGCATGAAGGGTCAAAATTGGTTGAAGCAGCAGCTTGACTTTGGAGAGCACGTGCAATAGGTGAGGATGATAAGGTCCCTGGGGTTTCTGGAGGTGTAGAAGAGGTCAAATCAAGTGGTGTGGACTTCATCTTGGCAAGTTCGGCTTCAAGTTCCAAAATCCGCTTTTGGCTAGAGGAGTCCGCGGCTGGTAGTGTGGGAAGCCATGGTTGCATGAGTTGGGCAACTTCCTTTGCCATGAGTTGTGTGGCTTCTTTTTGGGCGATGTGTTGTCCAGCAGTGCGAGCTTTGAATGATGCCAGTCGGTCCAAATCAATGTTCCTCGAACGCGGTTGACTGATGAGCTCTGCGACAAATACCGTGGTTCCAATGTTGTCAAAGGGAAGCACGAAGGTTTCTCGACCATAGGCAATGCGACGAAGCCAAGTGTTTTGAAGACCCTGGTACAAAAACTTCCAGAGTGGTACTTGTAGTGGATCCATACCCTCGATGTCCTTGTAGCCCGAGAATTTGCCGGATCGAATGCTGGCAGGGAAGTCAAATCCATTGACTTTGTTTGTGTCATGGAAGTCAACGTCCGGTTTCCAAGAATCCACTGGAGGAATTTCGCAAGCTCGGCAAGTGTATCCATGTCGAATTGGAGATGTGCCTGTTGGTGGTGATGCCGTTGGTGGGGACTTTAGTGTAGTGGTCGTGCAGCGTTGTGGGGTGATTGGTCCATGAAGAGGTGGTGCCATTGGGATTCTCGGAGGAGCCGGTGGGAATGGATACATCGGCTGCGACGGTGGTGGTGGTGTCCAAGCATTGTGAGGAAACATCGGCTGGGTCGGTTGTGCAGGTTGAGACAATGTACCTGGCCATGTCGGTCGAGTTGTGGAAATAGCATGATGTAGAGGTCCTCGAAAATGATGAAGTGGCGGGTTCCAAGTTTGATGGTTGCGTCGAGGAGTTCGGGAACGGTCAGGCTGAGACGGAGGAATCATCGACGAAACGTCCGAAAACTGCGAGATCTGCTCTTGGGACGCCATGGAGTATCCAAAATCAGCGAGTTGAAATGCGGTGTGCAAAAGAGCCAGCTAATAAGAGAATACGCATAAGATTCAGACCATACTCAAATGGACGACAGTGGATGAAAATCACTTCATGATACTTCATGACCTGTGGGGTGCTTGGCTTAGTCATACACCGGAAACAGAGGAAAACTCAAAACGCAAAAACTTGGGGTTCTAGGCTTAGCCCCAGCCATAAACGAAAATAAAGGTTGTCAATGGAAAACTCTGGTTAATACTGAAGAAAGTCCAGCCATGGCACGAATCTGTTTCAGGAAGATGTGTGGCTCAGCGACGTTGCCCTGCCGGAGAAACATTGTTACTCCAAAATTTGGCAAAATCTCAGCAAAGCACACTCACAAATGGATTGGGCAGAGCCTGATATTACCATCGTTGCTTGTGGTACGACTAGTAATCCGAGGCCCCTTCGCGATGAGAGCCTCGTTCTTGCCTTTCCCGATATTGGTTGGAGTAGGTCGGCTCTCGGTCGCGGTATCGAGAATGAGAGCCAGAAGCCCCTTCTTGATGATGATCACGAGAGTAAGAGGAGTCATACGTCGACCTGGCTGGGGCATGATGTCGAGGAGGATCTTCATGACGACGTTCATGGGTTCGGGAATCAGCGGCCGAAGCGCGAGGGGGAGCAGGTACATGGACTTCAGCAGGATGAGCAGGTGCTGCATGAGTACTTGGGGTCGACGTAGGCAGTGAATCTGGGTTGGAGCATTTTGTCACCAAACCTGCATAGACCTGGTGTGTTGCTGCCACGTAAGAGACCGATGCACAGCTCGAGTTCATCGCTGTAGCCCCGTCTTTTCCTCGGGCGATTCCAGAGATGGCACACGTGCGTTGGAGTTGGCAGTTTCCTCCAAAGCTGTAATGCGACAGTTTCGGGCTTCTGCAGGTAGCTATCAATCCCGAAGGAAGCTGGCCCTTGCCAATCTTGTAGAGGTTTGATGTGCACAACTTGACTGCCCAGTGTCCCAGATCATTGGGTTCACTGACCTCGGTGGAGTAGCCGAAGAAACCGTAGCAAGGAAACTGGTTGGGAACGTTTTGTTCATTCTTGCTCCAACTGGCTGGGCGGATGCAGTTTTCCACCAAAATATTTTGGCGACTGTTTCCCAACTGGTTCGATGGTAGCTAGCGAATGTCCCCGATGCTTCTCCCTTGAAGGGTTCTTTTGGAGTCAAGCCCGTCGGTACCGTGATGGTCAGCAAGTTCTCCGGTTTGATGAAATATCCCTTGGTTTGACGGGCAAGACTCAGGTCAAGACGTTCTGCACGAGCATAGCAGCGGGCTATGTTTTGAACCGTAGCTGTGTCCGCTCGAATGTGGACCGTGTCCTTGGATGATGTGGTGTAGGGTTTGGCCAGTTGAACAAACATCTCATCAATGAAGGACTTGAAGAGCTCGTTTTCCCGAGTGGTGAGGTTCTCCCTCAGGGGGCGAAAATGATCCAAGGGTAGCTCCGTAATGCATCGGACTCTTTCCGGGTCCTCGGCAGCTTCTTTGAATTCCTCTAACCAATTGCTGCTGGCCTCATAGTCGCCGATAGGGAAAGTGGCCTCGGTGTCGCTGTCCGTCTCCCCATCAGGTATTCTGTTTGATACTGCACCAAGAGGTGGTTGGGATGTGGATGCTGAAGGTGGACGCGTGGGCGAATTGGGACGTTTGTTTGAGGATGATTGTTTTGGCCAGACACCCCAGGTGTCATCAGGGTCAACCAATGGAGTTGATTTTGGCTTTGAGCTGTGGGGTGCCGGTGTGAGAACAATGGCTCCTCGACGAGGCGGTCGGCTGCGACGAGGATGATCAATGTCATGTGCTTTGTCTCGGGGTCGGTGTGGTGTGTGAAGACGTCCAGGAGAACGACGACGATATGGTGATCGGGTGCGACGACTTTTTGGATTGTGGGTCGTGGAACGTTGTCGAGGGAGTGGAGCGCGGATATGGTCTCGACGTTCTGGTCGGCGATGTGGTGATCGGCGAGGTGAAGATCGGCGAGGTGATGATCGTCGGCGAGATCTTGATCGGCGATGTCGATGTGGTAGATCTTTGGGTGTTGGTGATGGTAACGGGGCCGTGACGGACGGTTCAGGTGGTCTTGAAATGGTTGGTAGTGGTGGTTGAGGTAGATCAGGAGGTGGAGTCGTAGATGCCGGAGCTGGTGGAGATGGAGTTGGTGCGGTCGATGGGGCTAGATGAAGACGTTGAGAATCCAATAGGAGTTGTTGCTGTTGTTGCATTTGACGAAGGGATTCGGCGAGTTCCTTGGTTGTGGTACCCAAAGTAGTTTCCTGTTGTCGACGATCAAGTTCCTGCTGAGAAGGAGTCGATGGTGGTGGTGCTTCAGGGCGTGCAGTGCTCCGACGAGCTTTGGAGGGATGTTTTGGGGCTGCTTTGACGGCTGTAGCCTTGGGCGATGGACAGGGAGGTGGGACTGGATCAGGTGGCAGTGGCGCGGCAGGCGTAGAGGGCATGGTTGGCATGGCTGGCATTGATGGTGAAGAAATTGGATATGAAGGGTGGCCGTGTGGTGTAATGTTTTGGGATCAAAGGCCATGGTTGATGGAGTTGGAAACGTTGATGGAGCCGTTGGTGTAGGTGCGTGAAAAGCCAGAACACTGGGTGGTCTGTGCGATTGGCATGATGTGGGCGCAAGTTGAGAAGACAATGGCATGGCTGGAGCCTGTTGGGAAAACTGGTTGTTAGTTGTAGTCGATGGCATCGTCGATGTGAATGTAGAGCTTGGTGAGGTAGGAAGTGAGGGCCAATGAGGGTGAAGAACTGAGGGTTGGCCAAAGAAATGTTCCATAGTGCCGGTGGATGGTGAGGATATTGGTGGTGATGTAGGTGGAGTGGTTGCTTGATCGATGAATGATACAGGGTGAGGTAAACCTTGGTGGGAACCAGGCGTTGGCGACTGGCTTGGCCATGACGTTGGTGCTGTTGGAAGTGATGCAGTAGGGCTCGGATTGGACGAAGGAAGCCAGGATGGTGCCGTAGTGCTCGGGTTTGATGTAGTAGGCCACGAAGCTGCAGGATGTGGCCACGGATACATTGCAAAGGGCGCAAAGATTGAAGCAAGAGTGAGTTGAAACTACGAAAACTCTGCAAGGACTCAGTTCTAACCTATAGGTTCGTGCGTTACTCCTGGCCGGGACAGGTGTCAGGTCAAGACGCGTGGGCATAAACAGCTGTTCAAGTTTCAACGAATTAAGTGCACAACATGTTTTACCTCACCAACAAACCATCAAGAGAAGAAAAACCACACCTGTAAAGCATGGACCTGCCTGGCTCCTGCGACATGTTGCCTGTGCGTCAGCGGCTTGAGCACCAGTAGTAAAAGATCGTTTCTGATGGTTCGGCACAGCTTCCGAGTAGGGGTGCAGGTTCAAGAGGTTCACAAGGGACGACAGGATCAGCGGGACATCGCAAAAAAGGCTGATAAACGAAAATGCCAACTGTTTCACTTTACTTAAACGAATTGTCCAGGTTAAAAGTGTCACTTCCGAAGTCAAGTCAGTCAACATTCACCCACAAAGGGGTTGCCTCAGTTGGCCCTATGGCACCGTGTCGGAGCCACCATAGGAATCACACTAGACAAAATTGGATCTTTTAAGAGATCCATCAGGAACTGAGTCCTTTAACGTGCAAAATTGATTAGAACAATGACCTAAAGTAGACTACTTCGATGTAAGCTGTGAATAAATTGAAGGTCTTCCGAAAACGTCAATCGTAGACAAAACCAGATTCCAAAAGGCCACGTAGATTCCAAATAAATAACATGGTCTGTCCGGTTCTTGGCTTAGCCGGTCGCCATACACACGGCCATACACACGCATTGATTGCAAATAAATAATCTGTCCGGTTCTTGGCTTAGCCGGTCGCCATTTCAGGAAAATGACATCGAAACTGTTGCAACAATTTATGCAGGTACGTCCAGGTGATCAGCCTGGATATCCTAAGGACACCATAGAGAGCTTCGTTGGGTACAGCTCTATGGGCCTTCTGTGCCCCCTGCTAAAAATTGAAAGACTGAAATGCTATCAGAAGTTTTACATCTGTTCAGATGGCACACACACACACACACGAGACGAGGATGAACAATGGGTAAGCCCAGGGAAGGCGTTGTGGACTCCGAAGTAAGCTGAATCCTGAGCTGCCAGGTTGGTGTGCATCGATGCGTCCATATAAATCCAATTGCTCACGTGGCAAAATTCAATAGGACATTCACGAAATGCCATGCAGCTTGACACGCGATTCAGTCCGTGCACATCTCTTCAGTGATGCAGTTCAGGATGTTCAAACCAAGACATTCCAGCAACATTTATTTATTTGTTTCTTGTTTTTCTTCAACATATTAAGATACGACGATCGAACTTGAGAATAATGTTTCAAGTATATATATATATATATGCATACCCATACACACACATATATATATAACTGTAAATAATTGTAAAAATACATTTCATATACACATGCATATACATATACATATACATATACATACACATATACACACACATATATATATATATATACACATATATATGTATACATACATACATACATACATACATACATATATATATATATATATATGCATATGCATACAGTAGTTACACTATATCACTCTATATATATATATATAACCATGATGGCATACATAGAATATGCATTTTTTCAACCCTGCGGGTTTGGACAGGAAAAAACTTAGAATATTTGGGGTAAAATTTTGGAGTGCATAAACAGGGCCAAAGCAAATACCATAGGAAAAACGATGTTTCCATATCGAAAGCATGTGTGAAACCCAGCAGATTGGACATTTTTTTGGGTTTTGGGGGTAAGTTTTGGATCAGGATTGAGGAAAGAACTGTGTTTCCCAAATTGACAAGTTTTTGACTACACTTTACATTAAAAGAATGCAATTTGAAGTTCAAAAAAGAGTTCCCCCCACAAGTTGCCAAATTTAAGGCAATCATCGCATTGACAAATGAATGATGTTGTCCATATTCTATGTATGTATTCCTGCAGCTGATTACTGATGGCAGCCCACATAAACATCCAAGAAAAAATAAAAATCAAAGGGAGGAAGAGAAGAGAATGCCAGCGGATACCTGCAAAATTAAAGGACCGGATAACCCCACAAGTCAACTTCTTCCAATAATGAGCACCAAAGGTTGTAGCGGGGACGGGGCAGGAAGGAAAGACAAAGGAGGTGGTGAAAGATCGAAAAGTTAAAACAATTGTG
>Ga0126342_10005945_pt1 | contig 21487 bp, 9 predicted proteins | sample Cyp1metagenome_FD_92528 | JGI IMG/M metagenome (GOLD analysis project Ga0126342, IMG submission 92528) | Coral microbial communities from Lord Howe Island, Old Settlement Bay, Australia - Cyphastrea 1 metagenome | ecosystem: Host-associated > Invertebrates > Cnidaria > Coral ... | reverse complement strand
CGAGGAGGACGAGGAGGAGGAGGAGAGGAGGAGGACGAGGAGAAGGAGGAGGAGGAGGAGAAGGAGGACGAGGAGGCAACTGACATAAAATCTAACAACCCTCACCTGGCAGGTGGGGAAAAAAACCCTGAAGTTTTCCAGTGAGTCATTGACAAATTATGGGAGAATCACAATTTTTTAACGGGTAAAACCACGATTTCTACGGCCATTTTCAATAGCTATGTAACAATTTTTTTAGAGGGTATCTGGAAAAACATGTGTATATATAATATAATCTGGTTGGTGGTTGACCTACCCCTCTGAAAAATATGAAAGCCACGTGGGATGATGACAATCCCAATATGATGGGAAAAATAAGACTGTTCCAAACCACCAACCAGACAACATATCATGTCCGGCTGGGCCGGAAGGACACAGTAACCAGCTTGGGATTGGGAATCGTGTAGTTGTGGCCCTTCACAGGTTTTTTCAGTCACTTATGACCCCATTTGTGGAATGATAACCCAATTTGTAACCCATTTAACAGAATTTATAACTTTTATAGCTGGTCAAGGGTTTTAATTGTGGTTCTTCTTGCAAACCCCCCAAATTAAATGGGTTTGGCTTAATCTGGGGGGGTCAAATTTTCTAGCGAGAAAATATATCCTGATGAACTATGTGAATCCGTGGGTGAAGTAGATCTATTTTCAGATGCACTCATATTAGGCATGGGAATTTCAGGAACCAATTGATTGGAGGTACCGATTCCATATATTTTGGGCCTATTTTTTTAGACCTATGTAAGTGAATATCCCCAGGAAATATGGTCAAACATATGGTACTAACGTACCTCCATTTTAGGATCCTGAAATTCCCATTGATATTAGGCATAAGCTGCCATAACAAGCGATGAACCAATCTGGTTGGTGGTTGACCTACCCCTCTGAGAAAATATGACTTCGTCAGTTCGGATTGTTATTCCAACTGAATGGAAAAATAAAAAATGTTCCAAACCACCAACCAGCAATGGTATATCATCTGAACGTGAGGGCTCAAAAAACACCATCAATCAGCTATGAAAGCTCACTTGGAAGCTGCTCGGAAAGGGTTTGGCAAATGATGATATCCAAATGCCTCCACTTGCCTGCTTGCAACTGTTTGGCACAGCTAATCTTAGATACCCTGAAAAAAAAAACACACACAAACTGAACTGAACTTTGTATATACAAGGACGAGGGGATAAGAATAGTAGATACCATCCAATCCCATTTGTATCATGTGTTGACCCCATCAACTTAACATTCCCCAATGGATTTGCCCAGCCGAATCCCATTTTCTTGGTCGTTTTTTTTATCACATCATCGTTGCTGGTTGAACTCCAGCTCCCAGCAACTTCTTGGCTGCTAGCTTTATGTTTGCCTATTCCAGGCACCCATTGGAAATCAAGGAAATAGAACATATATAATAGGAAAACATGGGAAAAACATGGGATTGGCCTCCCAATAAAAATAGGAAACAAGATGGGTGGACAACCGGTGATTTTGACCTCCTATTTGTTTCCATGTTTTTCCAAAAAATTGGGTTTTACACTTTGGGTTGCCCCAACTACAGATCCCACAGAAAGAACCTACCCCTAGGCCAACTATATATCTCCACGGGATTGTCTGTTTTTTTTTGGGTACCTCTTTTCACCCAATGTTGAATTATCACATACAATGTGAGGCCCCCGTTCGATAGATATATAAGTTGGGGTTCACATAACTCCAATTTCACTAGGGGCACCACCTTGTAGGTCATGTGGTAAACCTAGTTCTAACTTGGTTTATAGCCCCATCTAAATATGGTTATAGCTACCATAAACCCTAGTTACATCTTGTTCCAACGTCAGCCCGACCCCAGTTTTACGATCTGGCGAGGTCCCAAAGCTTGCTCGGTTCTTTTAGGTAAAATTGAGCTGGGGGACTTAGCCATTGAATCCAACTTTTCGCTAAGATCATATATATATATATATATACGGCATGTAATCATATACATATATATATATACTATTCGCCAAATAGGCAAATTTTCGAAAACATAAATTGGAAAAATCATCCAATCTTACAGGATGGTTTTCCCTCACTTTTAAGTTTGTTATCTACCATAACACCATAGAATTCAGCCATTGAACAACGGCTCACGTGGGCCGCACCGCTATCGCCGTTGATCCGAGGTGCCCGAAGACTGAGGCCCAAAACTCCCGCTCGGCCAGAGGCAGCTGTGTATCTCGCAGCTCCAGATTGAAGGCCATCTGATGCCTGGGCTGTAACGGCTGATCCCTGGCCATTTATTAAAAAAATAACGGGTTATAAGTGGCATATAGTGGCATTATACATTTTATGTGGCATATAGTGGCATTATACATTTTATATCATTTTATACATGTTTTGTTAGTACTTGTAACTGGTATTTCGGGCCATAACTGTGGGCTGTGGCGACTGGATATAGATGAACACAACTCGTTGTTTGATTCAACAACTAAATATAACATTTATTTTTTAGAACAAATAGAGAAGGAAGCTTAAAACAGAAAATGATAGCATATAAACAAAGATATATGCTATTGTATCGTGAAGGTATGAGAGAAACAAAACAAATGATATATGAATGATTTTATTGAGAGTGATGGATCCATACTGGGATACTGGACTTGGATTTGCTGATTTCGGAAGCTAAAAACAACTTGGGTTCCCAGTAGATTCTCCACACTTATTAACTTATGTTTTAGTTTGATTTACCCTCTGGTTATTTAACATAGCCATGGGAAATGGCACATTTATAGATGGTTTCCCCTGGTTTCCCTATTAAAAATTGTGATTTTCCATGGCTATGTTAAATAATTAACAAGATGGTAATATGTTTTATAGTTATATCCGCCAAAAGCCCTAGTGAAATTGGAATTGTGTTCACCAACTTGGCGCTTCCGAACTGGAGCACCAGATTGCACTACTGCAACCACAATTTACAGCGATTCGTTGGCCCCTCAGGTTGTTATGATATGTCTGGTTGGTGGTTTCAATCCCTCTGAAACATATTAGTCAGTTGGGAGTATTATTCCCAATATATGGACAAATAAAAAATGTTCCAAACCACCAACCAGACCAGCTAGAGTGATTTCAGGGAACTTACCCGCTGGTTGTTTTAACAGTTTGCTATGGAAGCCATGGCCTATTTATAGATGATAAACATGATCATTTACTTACCTACGAAAGATTGCAATTTTCCAGCTCGCTACGGTTAAAAACCAGAGGGTAATTTTGAGAAAACCATTGCTACCTGGGCAAATGATTTCAAAGACCCAACTCACTGAACAATCGACCAATATTGACCAGAAATCCATCTGGGGCGCCAAAAACAACAAAATCCAGATGCATGTGGTGATTAAATCGTTTCCAGTGGAAAGTGGACCGACATATCACTGGTTGGTGGCTTCAACCCCTATGAAAAATATTAGTAAGTTGGGATGATTATTCCCAAATTGATCATCAAATGGCAAACATGTAACATATGAAGTCTCAAAGTTCTTTCCTGGCGAAATTAACCAACCTATGGTTACAAGGGTATATGATTAACACATATGTCAAATCATATGTATAGTAATATCCCCACATTAGAGTAAACACTCAACACCCAGTATTGCCGGGTTTAATAACCAACACAAATCCATGCATGCTCATATTGTTGGCTGTTTGTCCCATGATATTCCAGTAGGTTCCTATAGAAGTGCTTGTTTACATCGCAAACCTCAGATACCCTGCCAAAACAAAACGGAAACTTAGTTGGTTAGTATGAGGAGTTTCTTATTAGCAAAACATATAAAAGTACTAAAGCGCCGTTGGCCATGTACCTGATTTATGTAATTTATGTCTCCACTTTATAGCCAAGTCTTATATATATATATATATAAAAACACATGCAACTCGTTGGTGGTTGACCTACCCCTCTCAAAAATATGAGTTCGTCAGTTGGGATGATTATTCCCAATATACCGGTATGTTCCACACCACCAACCGTACGGTAAACAACCGATGCTTCTCCGTCGGAGAAGAGTGACCCCGAGAACTGCAGCTCGACAGCCATCCAAAGCACATTGACACCTTGGTAGCTTCGATGAGATTTGGATCCCCGGGCCCCAGCCCCAGCCTGGTGATTCACCGGTTCGGTTTGCTAAACAGTGAGGGAAAATATGTGGATGATCTTGGGACATAATGGATTTAAATGTGGGGGTTCAATGGAATCTAGTGGGATTATCATGGGTGTATGATATACATATATATATATTGGTACATTAAAATATTTCACTAACCTGAATTAAGGCCAGCTATGGGGATGATTCCCCTTACTAAATATGATTTCCAGTGAGGGAGAACAGTGAGGTCGTTATAATTTACCCATATTGATGATCTTGGGACATAATGGATTACATTGATTACAGTGGGAAAGTACTTGATGATCTTGGGGATATATCAACCATCATGGGGATATAGTGGGAATTTGATGGAATATACCATCTGGTTATTTAACATAACTATGGAAAATCCACCCATTTCTAAGTTCGGTAAACCATCTATTTAACTATAGGCCATTTTCCAGTTAGCAAACTGATAGTTTACCAGAGGGTATAGCAACCAACATTTTGGACATTCTGAATTTGGCAAACTCCTACAAACCATTTCTAGTAGTGAATGGAAGCATTTTTGCATATTGGGTTGCTATCACCGATTTAAACAACAAACAACACTTGGTGGTTTGTTGATCTTGCTGAACGGTGTAAAGTGTTAGGGGGATCTATTGAAACAAAAGGGTATACAGCGGTATACATGTATGAGCACAATCCTTCCAGCAAAATGTGGTGGTGCTAGCCAACAAGCTGCAAATTCGCCTCGGTCTTTCTTTCTCAAAATGAGACTTTCATCGCTAGATCCGGGCATGGAATGATTTACAACAGGAAAATCTAGTGTCTCAAACAATTTCAACCGTGAAATGTAGAGGTAATGCTATGTTGTCCTTTTACACACCGGTTTGGCATAGTTTTTCTAATTAACTATCTGTTGATTGTTGAATGGTGGGAACGTCTACCATTCAACAAAGCCAGTGGGAATTTGGGACATCTATGCCATCAATCCCAATCCTTACGCACACCCTTCAGAAACCCAATGATTTCCCACTAAACCCCATTAGACATTGCCAATCTTAGATTCCCTGCAAAAAAATAAATTCTTTGCTGGTTAGTGGATATTGGCATTGATACCAAAAGACTAAAGGATTAGTTTGTACCCATCTAAGATTGACCTAGTAGATGTCCCATGATTTCTGGTGGGAAGTTGGGTGACATGTATGGGGTGATCCTTGTCTATCAGACCCACTCTGGATTTTCAGTGATTCGCCCAAGCGAAAAGCCGGCCCCTGCGGGGCATTACCCTCTGGTTATGACTAACACAGCCATGGAAAATCCACCCATTTTTAATAGGTAAACCATCTCTTTCTATGAGCCATTTTCCATGGCGAACTGTTAAATAACCAGATGGTAGTATTTGCACATGGTGCCACATACTTAGTGGAGTTTCTTTACTTAGTTTACCAGCTCAGTACATTGTGTTGTTACGGTATATCCACCATAAACGGCAGCACCTTGGATCCGAACTCGAGCCGTTGGGGTTTAAGCCATAGTGGTCCTTCCTACGTTTGGTGGTGCCCCCGTTCGATAGTTAAGTTGGTGAACATAACTGACATAACTAGGGTTTTGTTGGTGATATATCTATAGTATTCATGGGATTTATAAACCAACAAACATAACGTTTGGGGGGCACCACCAAACGTACTAATCAATGGATCAATGGTGCCTAAAAACTATGATTGGTGGGGCTTGGGGCGCCAAGGCACACAAAAGCACTGCTACAGCGACCTCATATCTGTTGGATTGTAGAGCTTCCTGCAGCCAAGTCCGGTGATTCGGTATGACTCGGCGCGCGGACTTGGCACGGCGATTTCTTGGGGTAGAAGACGTGAAGGCGCTACACTCTGGTTATGACTAACAGTTTGATCAGTTTGCAATGGAACATGACCCATAGAAATAGATGGCGTACCTATTATTTAATGGTGATTTTCCATGGCTACGTTAAATAACCAAAGGCTACTTTTCGGAAAGAGAATGCAGGAAGCCCATGGAATGAAATATAGAAAAGGCCATCGACATAGACGGAGACTATATGAAATAATGACCCGGAACTATGCTGAACTATGATAATCATATGGAGATGCTTCCTGTACCATCTGAGAGTAAAGCCCTTGCAAAGTCACCAGAAGTTTTCCAGACTCATTCGCTGAAAAAGATTCTCTCTCCAGTCTCTCCAGGCCTCCAGGCTGGCAGCCAAGTCTTTCTGCCATCTTGTTTCATCAATGGCCATTCCAGGAACCCAAATTGGAGGTACCTACCATATATAAGGCTTATGTAAGGCTTATGTAAGGGAATATACCCCCAAAATATGACCAAGAATATGGTACAGTACCTCCATTTTAGGATCCTGAAATTCCCATTGATTTCAGCATCATGTTGGTAAATAGGTGCTATAACCCCGTCCCATCCCCAATTTCACCATGAATAGGTGGTATGTTTACCATTCCCAAATGGCTATATAACCCATTCAATTTACCTCCATTGCTTATTTTCACAAGCTTCTTCATAACCCATAGGATCCATGTATGCTATATATGGTAACATTTACCATCATATATACCTATATTATATACCATACATGGATCCTATGGGTAATATTTCATGATCTTCTGACAAGGGGTACTAGCATGGTGTCAGTCTTTTGTGGCGATCGTAGAATTGGGCCACCTGGCCCAGCGCGCAGCGAAGGACTGCCATGAGATCATCCACCTATAGTTATAGGGGTCTATAGTTATAAATACCATAAACCATAGTGAAATTGGAGTTATAAACCAACTGAACGCTATCTTGGGGGCCTCACACTGTACGCACCGGGATGAGGCACAACTAGTGAAACAAACCATCCACCCACAGACCCACGGTCGATGTCCTGCACTTTCTCGAAGAGTGAGAGTTTCGCATAGCGCTTGGCAAACCTGATCGATGACCACGCGGCGAAAGCCGATCGATGAAGGGTCAAACATGGAGCGGCTTGGGAGGGAATGGAATGGTAGATAAAGGGGGCTACATATTATTATTACGTGCTTAGGTGGAAAAAAAGGGATCATGGGATCTAAACATAAAAATCAGGGATTTGATGGGATACAATAAGATATCAAGGATATAATATATAACATCGAATTTGCATGTTCCAGGTGGTATTTTTTTTAATGTTGTGTTCAAAATCGGGCGCGCCCCACGCATTTTATGGCACAATAAAGTGGATAATGTCTCATAATTACAAGGTGGTGCCCCCTAGTTATAAATTGGTGTATATAAACCCCATTAACTATAGATATATCACCTATAAACCATAGTTATTGGACTTATAAACCAACTTAGCTATCTAGGGGGCACCACCTTGTATGATAAACCACTGGATATTGGAGGTACGCCCAAGGCCTTCTTCGAAACACAAATTCATTGCTGGCTGGGATAACCAACATTAACCAACGCCAAGACGGCCTTGGGGGTATACTTTCCCTAGTACCTGCCGTCTGGTGGCTATAATGTAGGGCCCCCAAACGTTATGTTAGTTGGTTTATAGCCCCATCTAACTATGGTTATTTGCCTACCATAAACCCATGTGAAATTGTAGTTATAAACCAACTGAACGCTATCTAGGGGGCCCCACCTTGTATAATACTGAATTTACTCTCGGTCCGGTCAACGGCTGATCTAGTCCGATGGTGTGCCCATTGAAAATGGGTGGATTTTCCAAACCGTTATTTGCTGCTTGGTGGTTGCTGCTAACCCCTCTGAAAAATATGACGAATCGTCAGTTGGGATGATGACATTCCCAATATATGGAAAAATAAAACATGTTCCAAACCACCAACCAGTTTGCCATTGGAGCTTTTACCCCCGATCTTGTTGTCGATAAACATGTGACATGCGCCCCTTGGGTTCCAAGAAATTTTGAAAGACGCTGTCCTGATATCGCCACTCCTACTCACCAACCAATCAGTATACAGCATACTTGAGTTAGTAAATTGGTTAGGCCCCCAGTTATATATGGAATATCCCCACTGATATACGGGATGAAATATGGGTTATATATGTTATATTGTATGAAATATGTGAGGCCTCATGTGGATTAGAAGCTATGGATCCCAAGTGGGGCCACATTCAAGTACTCAATCTGGTTGGCGGTATACCTACAAGGTGGTGCCCCCTCTAGTTATAAATTGGTGTATAAACCCCATTAACTATAGATATATCACCTATAAACCATAGTTATTGGACTTATAAACCAACTTAGCTATCTAGGGGGCACCACCTTGTACCCCTCTGAAAAATGATGGACTGACGAACTATAAAATTCCATGGTTCCAAGCCACCAACCACGGTTAATCCCCATGAAATCCCCATCTCACTGTTGCCCCGACTTCTGCTGGGCCCAAGCTACTGCGCATCGGTTTCCACATCCAGAGGATATGCCAAAGCTCGCAAGTCCTGAAAACTCCAAAGTCATAGAATTGGATGATGGGAAAATTTACAGGAAAGCCCTATATTTGATGGTAAAAACCATGAAGGTTTGGGCTCAGTGCTGGCTTCAAGGAAGTTTTTCCCCCCTTGTTGTCAGTTAGCTAGACCTAAGTGGGTGCGTTCTGGTGCCATACCCACGGGTTTCGTCGGAGTTTCCGCTGGAACCTTTGCTAGCACTGGTGTTTCGTGCGCTCTCTTCATCCGGGTGAAGGGCAACAATACTGTGTATGCGCACGTGCCATTTGATCTTCCTGCTCACCAATTACTTCTTGGGCTTTAGAGGTGTGATCTTCGTTGGAACCTTTGGCAAGGATTACTCCTACGCAGAGGCGATCCCAAAGAAGAGCCCGGGCTGCAGCGCGGAGGCGCTGGTATCTGCACAAACACAAGAAAGTTGTGCTTTCCAAGGTGCAGTTGCAGGCCATTTACCATCGGTTGGCCAAGCACCATTCCCGGGATTCCACCTTTCTACGAGCCATTGCCGTGGCCATGGAGCCTTGGCGTTGCAGTTGTGGGAGGCTGAACAAGAAGAATTCCAGAGTGTGTGGAACGTGTCAGTGGGGCTATGCGCCACCGCCCGACGAGTGGCAGTGGCAGAAGTCTGCCTGGAATGGACAGTGGCAAGAGGATCCATGGGTCAAATCCCCGAGAAGGACAGCGACCCCATCCCGGTCTCAGTCTCCAAGGGCAAGGACAGCAAGCCCAAGGCAGAGAACATACCAACAGCCTCAGAAGACACGAGGAAGAAGGAAGAATGGCAAGAACAAAAACAAGAAGGAAGACCCAGGCGAGGAGCTGGAGGAGCCACCGTGGAATTGGGAGGCACCATCAATACCAGCCCTACCTGCATCGACATCAAGTCAAGGCTCGACGACTTCGAAGATCGAGCAGAAGTACAAGGAGCTCGTGCAGCAGCTCAAGAAAACCCCCGAGCAGCTTACGCCAGAAGTGCAAGCCATTGTGACCAGAGAGACAGTGAGCGAGACTCAGGGCGCTGCCAAATCACTTCACAGTGTCGTGACAAAGATGGAGAAGGCCCAGAAAGCATTGGACGCTGCCAACGGTGCGAGGCTCCAGCGTCACAGTCGATGGCGCACATTTATCGCAGCAGCGATTCCAAGATGGACGAAGTGGATCGAGGATTTCCAGAAGGACGATGCAGAGCTTCAGGAAAAGATCAAGACCGCCAAGGACTACTGCGACACTATCAAGGAAGAGTATCAGCAGTCGAATCTCCATCTCAAGGGTACTATAGAGATCATGGACGACGACGAGAACCAGGTCGACCAGGCTGCCGACAAAATCAAGCAGAGTATGGCCAGTATGATGGAGTCATTGAGCGATGTCAAAAGCAAGGCGGACCAATTGCATGCAGAGCAAGAAAAGACCGCCAAGAGACCCCGCCTCGAGCACAGAGGCAGCGGAGCACCCCAAGAGGACGAGACGTCTTTTGGGGAGCCCGGCAGGACAGGGCCTTAGGGTCTGCCTGTCTAGGGCAGATACAAGGAGTACCTCAGTTGGAGTGTATACCATGGGCTCACACTGTGTGTGATGAGTGGAACTTCATGCCAACCTGGGAGGCGAGTTTGAGGGGATGGCTCGCCGCCATTGAGTGTGAGGAGCCGCAACAAGAACCAGAGGTACATCGCTCACTGAGGACGGCAAGACAGAAACAAAGGAATCGAGTCACCTTTGATGGGAGTGTCGAGGTGTACTTCTATGCATATCAAGGAGGTGTTGGAGGTCATGTTGAAATGAGAGAAATTGAACTCCGCCAGTGGAAAGGGAAACCATGGGCGTTGAGGCCGAGATCGTCTTCAAGGAGCTGTAGGTCCCGAGATGCATTCCATGACGAAGTATCATGGATGCAAGTTGGCAAACCTATGGCGATGAGAGGTGATGTAGTGGCCCCGGGATGGGCAATCAGCATGACGCAACATCATCATGAACCTCCAGCCGATGAGCAACAATCGGAGTCAGATGAAAGTGAAAATTCAAGAGAAGGTGGCAGCCTTGATGGTGCTCATGGTGAAAGATCTGGCAACGAAAATCAGCTGGACGAAACTTTACAGAGCGTCCTGCTGTACCATCTCGATGATCCTGTGGTTCATGGGCAAGTTCATTGGACGCACATTGAGGATGTCATCACAGAGGTATCCTCTATCATCGGAGTTAGCCGAGCCAGGGTCTTCAATGTCCACGAATTGAAGTGGACGCCACCGGATATTCCAGAGCATTTTGCTCCTCTCATCGTGCAGTTGGATGACGACCTACCAGTGGGCCAGCATTGTAGCCTATGTCTGGTTGACGTTGAAGTCCATGCAAATGCAGCAGAGTTTAACTATGCTACGATTCCGGCAGTTGATCGTAGGGTGCGGGTTATCCCAAGCAGGGTCTACAGGAACCAGCTCTTGGAGATTACCATGACGGCGCCCTACTGCCGCCAAGTTCAACATCGTTGCCTGGTGATGCACAACAACATCATTGTCAAGTTGCAGGATGGCGACATCATTCATGCACAACATGGTGATCATTTCCGTGTAGTTGTCCCCCCAGACCTCTTTTGCGATGAAGCTACATCCTTTCGAATGAATGAAGCCATTGAGCAAGAGGAACGGCACTCTCCGGACCGTCTCAGGACGCCTGAAGAGGGCTACTCTCCTAGTCTGGTGCCTACTGAGGACATCAGAGAAGAGTTTGGGCACAACTCTGAGGGGTAAGCACTCAATCTGATTCAGACCTGGAAGGAGGTTGATGACATCATCGGAAGCCCCAGGCATGAAGGCAGCAGTGTATCTCCTGTGATGAAAGCGGCAGTTACCAATGGTGATGGCAGCCTTGGTGAGCCCCTGCCGACAAAGTGCAGCTGGACTGAAGAATTCTTGCGAGCAATGGGAGCCTTGAGTGTGGCACAGGACGAAATGCCGGAGTTTCCCTTACCAGACCCAGGCCAAGTGCGAGAGCACCCGCAATGGGTGCAAGATCTAGTCCCAATCTGGCAACAACAAGCTCAGCCAGGTCCGGCTGGGATGGAGATGCTTGCCAGGGTTGAGACATGGTACACAGACCATTTGCGGATGCAAGATTGCTTTCAGTCACGCATTGTAATTTTGGCAGCAGATTTCACCACATGGCATCAAGATCTGGTGCGAGCTTGGTCAGAGGTTGTTATCCCGCAGTTCGAGGTTGACATTCATCTTGTTTATCCAACTACGGCCGATGTAGCCACTGGAGTGGTGGCGCAACTCATTCTGGTTCAGAGACCTGATCAGTTTCAAAGATCGATCGTGGTCACCATAGCTGACACTGCCCTGCAAAGAGGCATGCCCAGATCAAGAGCCGTAGTTGCCACTGATCGAGTCAGCTTGCATGGGGTGCTCTTGATGACAGGCCTTCTATATGAATGCCCCCCAGAACATGTTCGGCACAGATGTCATTTGTGGTTTGAAGGACAAGAGATTACGGGTAGCCAATACCACCAAGCTCGGCATGGTGACGCCTTTCTGTTGCATGTTTTACGGGAAGAAGATTTGCCTGCCTTCGAGCACCTCACCTACTCAGATGAGCAAATCCAGATTGGGCTTTCGGCCTTGTTGAGCGCTCCTAGACCGACAGGGGTTGCTTACGGGCCAGATTGGTTCAACTCGCTGGAGAGAGTTTTTGACGGGGGTGCCGCAGTCGAAATGCTGGAGGAAGGGCACGTTGCCTATGTACTCACCTGGTTTGTGGATGCTGCTAGAGGAGATTTCTGTCAGCACCCAAGGGTCGTCAGGTTGAATGAGGACAGAAGGCAGTGGAGGCCAGAGATTTTGGGTCGCTGGCAGTTTGACCTTGCTCCGAACTGCCCAGCGGAGATCCATTTTGTTGATCCAGAGCCGCCCAGAACACCATGGGAGAACCACATTGCACATGTGATCATTACACAGAGAGCTGAGCCGGATCATGCTGCGGTTCTTATTAGTGCAGTTAGCTGGGAGGACTATCCAAATGTTCACCAGAATCTTCACTACATTCACAATATGGTTTCAATGCAAGATGTGATTGCAAGACACGCTATTGAGCTTTGTCGTGGAAGAGCATGCAGAGTTCGAAGAGGCAATCAGTTCTTTGATCACGTGCAGCGGTCGAGGATTGGAAATGGTGATAGCATTGAAATTGACATTATGCCTCCCATTCGTCGAGAGGAAGACCAGATGAATCTCATGCAAACACGTATGGCCAAGATGCACGCCAAAACAACTCCTGTACAGCTATCCTTGGAAGCTGCCATTCCTGCGTGTGTGGAAGAGATCAAGGAGGAGCATTTCTTTCCGGAGGTGTTAGTCACTGAGAATCCAGCCGCAGCTGATTTCCTCAGGGCTGGTGCCTTGCATTTTCAAGCATTGCCTTCGTCTTTGCAATTGACGGCAGCATCACTTCATGCTTTGCAAGAGCCTTATTGCTATCGTGAGCAGGACCTAGCAGGGAAGATTGCACTCTATGTTGATGGAGCGGCGAAAGGAGGCAAATCGGCATGGAGTGTGGCAGCTGTGTCGTATGACCTCTTTGGAGTTCCAGCACTGATGGGGGTCCTGGCTAATGCCGTCGAATGTGATCGACTCTCGTCTCAATGGATTGGAGCTACACACCATGACAACATTGCAGCCGAACTCACTGCATCGGTGGCGGCGCATATCACAGCATTGGGCATCGAAGGCACTGCTGATGTTGTCATTCGTCCTGACTTGAAGCTGAGTGCAATGATCTCGTCTTCGACATGGACATGCTCATCGCATCAAGGACTTGCTGAAGTGGCCAGATGGCTTGGAGATGCTTTTCAGCAACAAGGAGGCAGTGTCCGAGAAGTCCGAGGTCATACTGGACATCCTTGGAATGACCTAGCTGATGCTCTAGCCAAGTACGTCTTGGCAGATGCTCAAAACGTTGGTGCCATTGATTTTGAGAGATGTCATGAGGCCGTGATTAGTGGCGACATCAAATGGAATTGGCTTTGGAATCAAGGAGAAGCACTGAAAGATGTCTTTCCCAAAGGCTCTGTCTCAAATAGCTGGGTGGTCACCCCGGCACATGGCAGGATCAAGTGTGGAAAGCAGTCACATCAAGTGAAGGATGATTCGTCCGCATGGGCTTGCATCGATTTCAAAATTGCCACAGCCAATGTACTTGCCCTCAATGAGCGCAATGACTTCCAAGACATTGAGCCCGTTTCAGCGAGAGCGGAAAGGCTTGACTTGCAATGGCACCAAGAAGGATGGATGGTGGTTGGTGTGCAAGAAACGAGAAGGTCGAAGGGACGCTATCAAACTACGCACTACACCATCCTGGCGTCGGGAGCCAAAATCGTGAATGGAATACCGCATTATGGCTGCGAACTTTGGATTCACAAACATTTGCTGCTTAGCAAGGATTGTGACATGAGTTTTGCCAAGGCCAAGATTGTCGCAACGTGGGCTGATCCAAGAAGGTTAGCAGTAAACCTCACTTCCAACTCCTTTGCTGTCACCTTTGTGGTCCTACATGCTCCATGTCGAAGTGCTACAACCACGCGTGAACAGGTGCAAGCGTGGTGGGATGAGACTTCAGACATTTTGCGGAAGGCTTCAGTGTCAAATTTGACGTGGTTATTGGCTGATGCAAATGCTCCCTTGGCGACTAAGGCCACTCAGCACTATGGATTGTGGGGGGCGGAGGAGTCCAATGAACAAGGTCACATTCTAGAGCACTTTCTGGAAGAGAATAACTTCTTTGCTCCCACCACGATGGAGTGGTGCCACACTGGTGATCATCACACTTGGAGTCATCCAAGGGGAAACAAGCTGAGAAGGGATTACATCTTTTGCTCCAAAAATGCATTGGAGTGCTGTTGGGAATCATGGACAAGTGCAACGCAGGATTTTGGTTTCACGCATGATGATCATTTGCCTGTTTGCTTGCGAGTTTGTGGATGGTGGCTAGCTGGCAATGCAGAGAAAAAGATGCAATGGGACAGATTGGCCATGTTGGATCCCCAAAAGTGTCAAGCGTTTCAGGAAGCGTTGCGAACTCTTCCAATGCCGAGCTGGAATGTTCACATTGATGACCATGCAGATTATTGGCATCGCTCCATCCTAGCTTTGGCAAGACAACACTTCACCAAGACCACCAAGGAGAAGGTTCGACCCAAGCTGACGGAGAGTACTCTGGCATTGATTCAGCTTAAGAGGTCTGCACTTGATTATGGTCGACAGCAAGGTATTCTGAAGGAGGAGTCCTACAAAGTTGAAATGAAACATTTGGAGTCTCAAGTTCGACAAGCAGTCAGAAGAGATCAGAAGAACTTTTATGACGGTTTGGTCGATCAACTCCGAGGAGCTGGAGAACTACATGATTTCCGCCTTGTCTACCGGCTATTGTCAAGGCTGGGAGGTCGGCCGGCACACAAGACAGGACAGAGATGTCCATTACCACTGCTGAGAAAGCCTGAAGGAAACCCAATGGGATCCTACCGTGAACAACAGCGTGCATGGCTCCAGCAGTTTGCACAAGTGGAAGGAGGACTTCCTATGTCCAAGGATTCCCTTGCACAGGTGATGCCGTCCTCTGTTGGGCTTCCACCTGAGATTGTCAGCATGGAAGTGGTGCCGACGATCGATACGATTGCAAAGAAGGTCCGTGCTATCAAGAGAGGGAAAGCACCAGGACCAGACGGAATCTTGCCTGATGTGATCAAAGCAGGTGCTGGGCCGATGATTACACACATTGCAGCGATCACAACCAAAGCCTCACTCAGAGGCAAAGAGCCAAATGAGTGGAGAGGAGGACGGCTAGTGCCCCTTCACAAGGGGAAGTTGCCAAGATCCGATCCTTCTGGCTACAGGTCGATCTTCATCAACAACGTGGTTACGAAGGTATATCACTCAGCTTTGAGAGATCACTTAGCCCAAGCCTGGAGTCAAAAGATCAAGCACATTCAGTTTGGCGGTCGAAAAGGATGCGGGACAGATACACCGCACCTGCTGGTTCAAGAGCACTTCCGCCATTCGGCTCAGACCAGGACACCAGCTGCAGTGCTATTCATAGACTTTAAGTCGGCATTCTACACCGTGATCAGACAAGGACTCTTTCAGAACCCAGTTGATGACACAGCACTTCGAGTTGCAATGCAAAGATTTGGTCTTGATCCACAAGTGCTTAGCGACCTGCTCATGCAAGCTGATAGGGACTATGCCATAGGAGGCATTTCGAAGCATGCGGAGTACCTCCTTTCAGATCTCTTCAAGGCGACGTTCTTTCAGGTGGATGGAATTGATGAGGTTGCGCTCACTACGAAAGGAACCAGACCTGGGGACCCAGTTGGTGACATTCTCTTCAACATGCTGATGACGGTCATGATGGAGGAGGTCACAGACCACATCAGACAAAACACTACAGCCGTATGGCAAGGAGACGCCAGGCCGCAGGAGGAGCTTCACTCGACTCGTGGAGTTCCTGACCATGCTTGGTGCGAAGTGGCGTTTGTTGATGATTTAGCCGTTCTTCTGAGAGCTCCTACCCAACATGACCTCGAGAAGATCATAGAAATCGCCTTCCAGGCAGTATGCGTTGTTGCTGGAAAGCGAGGGTTGCAGCTCAACATGGAAGCAGGCAAAACAGAAGTCCTACGAGCCTTCGTAGGGAAAGGTGCAAAGCAAGCCAAGCAGCAGATGCTTCTCTCCAAGTTCCTCATGCCAGTTGTCGTCGGTGATGATCTGCTGCACCTTCGAGTGGTCCAGTCCTACAGACATCTTGGAGGTTGGGTACATGCAGATGGAAAACCAAAACATGCACTCCGTGAGAGACTACGGAATGCCAAACAAGCTTGGGGACCGCTGATTCAACCGTTCTTCAGGCGAAAGCAGATTTCAGTCAGTGCCAAAGTGCGAGTGTTCGAGTCCTTGGTGATGTCCAGAATGATCTTCAATGTTCATGTCCTGACATGCTTTACACAAAAGGAGTTGGACACATGGGAGGCAGCCATGAGGAGCATGTTGGTTCCCATTGCTAGTGGCATGCTTGAGGGATTGCCGCCGTTTACCTTCTCTACGGCGACATTGTGTGGACTGGTTGGCATGCTTTCCCCGGGCGATCTACTTCATGTGGCTCGACTACGCTTTGTGCCGAGATTGTTGGCAAATTGTCCTCAGGCGCTTTGGGACCTTCTTCATGCAGGTGAAGATGGAGAAGGGTCATGGATTGCATCCCTTCGTGCTTCTTTCAGATGGCTTTCTACCTTCATGGGACCTCGCTTAGCGCTGTCACCGCAGGCTGACCTGAAGGATTGGTGGACATATATACAATTGGATGCCAAGTGGAGTTTGAAGATCAAGCGAGCTGCAAAGGCATGCCGAGAGTGTCGACGTGAAAGTGCTGAAGCTCTGGTGTGGGAGAAGAAAATTGAGTTGGACCTTTTGAGAGAAGAGGCATTGGCTGATCTGAGCAGCAAGGAGAGTGTGGCGACTCCTTGGACCTGTGAGACATGTCAAGCCCTCTTCATTTCTAAAAAGGCCTTGGCGGTCCATGCTATGAAGCAGCACAGCTATCGCAGCGTTGCATTCCACTACACTGTCGATGGGACATGTCCGAACTGTGCGAAGTGCTTTTCACATCGATCTCGCCTAGCAAATCACCTGAGGGCAGTGGAGGAATGCTTCAATCGGGTACGGGCATGTTTTCCCCCACTGCAGAAAGAGGCGATTTTGGAGATGGCCGAGGAGGATAAGATCCACACCAGAACCATGAGGGATCAAGGATGGCTCACTACCAAAGCAGCCTTCGGGCCCAGGTTACCACCATGTGACTCCGCAGACTCCAGGATTATGCTGCAGCGGTGGACCGCGCGGCGACCACCGGACAGCCATCCAATGTTTGATGCGTTGGAAGGCTTCTGCGTTGAGACCGTGGATGAACCGACAACTCAGATCACTGAGGAGAATGAGGTGATCCCCTTCGTCGTGGTATCAGCTGGAGGAAGCATTGAGGGAGCAGCAGGACGTTACTCCATGCATGGACTGGCAAGGTTGTATGCGGCTCTGCACATCAGAACTCTTTGTTTCATTCATTTCTTCAGCGGACACAGAAGGCGAGGGGACATTCAACATCAAATCGAGGCGAGGTGGGATCATGAAAATACCCAAATCTTTTGTGTTTCGGTGGATTTCTGTATTCAGAAAGATGGGGGAGATCTTACCTTGGAGACCAGTAAGCAGTTCTGGTTAGAGCGCATCTATTCTGGTGCCGTATGCGGTGCGGGGGGGGGCCCCCCGTGCGAAACCTTCACGGCCGCAAGACATATGGAGGAGGGCCCCCCCCCATTGAGATCACATGAATGGCCCCATGGACTACCACACAATTCAATGAGATCATGGAGACAGACTCGGGTGGGCTCAATTTTGATGCGGTTCATGCTCACAATGATTTGCGCATTGGCACGATCAGGGGGAATGGCGTTTCTGGAACATCCTGCTTTCCCTGTCTGGATTGCGTCGAAGAGGCCATGTTCTATTTGGAGCAGCAGAGTGGTGCGGTGGCTTAAGAGACTGCAGTGCTCCCAGATAGTCACCTTTGACCAATGCCTCTTTGGTTGCATGGCGAGGAAACCAACGACTTTCCTGATCATTCGAATGCCAAGCCTTTGGAAAGAGATTGCCAATTTGGGCAGGGCTGGAAGATGTGACCATCCACCTGGAGCCCACAAAGTGCTGAAGGGAAAGGACGCCAATGGCGGTTTTAATACCGCGATCGCGAAGGTCTATCCTGAGAAGCTCAATTCGGCAATCGCTAAGGCCGCATATCAGTCTGTGCAAGCATACGCAGAATTGAGAGAGCGGGTTGAGCCCCTCTCATCTGATTTGGAAAAATTTTTGTCATTTGACTTCGTGGCAGAATCAATTGTGCAGCCTGACTGCTACATTTGAAGTCACTTGACATGCATGATCCAAGCAAGACATTGCAGTACGAGGAAAGGAAAAAAGGTTAATAATGACTGCTTGGTGGTGCAAGCAATCACCATCTTGAAAAATGATGGAGTGAAAGTCAATGGGAAGAATCATCCCTTATATGAAATGCAAAATAAAAGCAATGTTTGAAACCACCAACCAGATCCAGCTATTGGGGTATCCCCATTTCTGGACCCCCACCCAATTACTGGCCAACCACAACCCATTCTTTCACCAACCACAACCGTCCTGTCCAACCACTCCATGAAGGGAGTTGTTTCTCAAGCCGCCCACAACTTGCAGGCTGTGCACCTCGGTGTACTCCCAGGGGCAAACGTGCACGCCGCATTGTGGCTCTTAACAGTTGGGATTGTAACTCCTGCAACTATAAATCAACACTTAAACGATGTTTTTTTCAGCCAGTTGCAACTATAGTTGGAATAGAACCCTGAAGGGTGGTGAATGGTTACAGTGGTTACAGTAAGTGAGCGGTATTGAACAATCGAAAATGGTGACTTACCCTCTGGTAAACTAACATAACTATGGAAATAACTATGGAAAATCACCATTTTTAATGGGGAAAATCCACTATAAACTGCCATTTTCAATAGCTATGTTAAATTACCAAAGGGTAATTTGATTTAATGGGGATATCAGGGGGTATAATGGGCGAATCCTGGATATCTCAATGGGTTAGACTCCAGCTCTTGTGGCTACAGCATCCGTGGCAAAGGAATCAAAGCTAGCTTTAGAATGCTTTACACATCATACCTTAATAAATTAAGTTAGCTAGTACATCATACACATGCAACCTTAGAAAGCTAGCTTTACAGCATGGCTACCTTCTATAGCTTTAGTTGAATAAATTAATGAATCATGAACATTTACTTCAACTACTATAGAACCACTTAGGGCCGCGACCAGGTAGGAGCAATCCATGGACTGTTGGCTTACCAGCCAGCTACAGGGCGCTAGACATGCAGGACCATAAAGTCATAAAGATAAAGTCCAACGCTAGTTGCTGTGGGTCAAATTGGGTAGCCTAAGAACTGGATGGTTCATACTATATCTATATATATATATAGTCTTCATCTAAGTATAATCAAGTAATAAATCTGTGATACATATTTGTAGGTCAACATCAATAGAAACACATTTAGTCATCTGCAAACATTGGATTTATAGTATGAACAATCATTGATGTTGACCTGCAAAAACCATCCAATCTGCGGTATACTATGATCATACTAAAAACCTCTGTTTTTCCAGGTCAACATAATTCTTGATCCATACCCCCCGTTATCCCTGAACGAAAAAAAACAACCAGCAACGAGGAGATTTTGCATTCGATGATCTTCACCATCACTGGTTGGTGGTTTCAACCCCTCTGAAAAATATGAAAGTCAGTTGGGATGATTATTCCCAATATATGGAAAAAAAAACTGTTCCAAGCCACCAACCAGAATGGGAGTGGCACTGGTTGTCCAATAGGAATTCAAGTTCATGAACGATGATAGCCCCAATCCCAAGAATAGTGGATAGTATAACCCCCTTACAATCATCAGTCAACAGGGTTTTTGAACACCGCTCACCTACCAACAAAAGAATATGGACTTTCAGCTTGTTGAGAATCTGCGGTCTCACATAGGTTTCGCGATTTCAGGGCTGAAGAGGAGAGGACATAAACTGGAGTACCTCAGCTACACTATTCCACAAACATTTCTTTAGGTTTGTCTGAAAACGGTGGACATCCAGACAAACTAGGTTGAATTAGGACACATATGATAAAGCCTGGATTTTTTGGATAATGTGGTTAAAACAATAATAAACCATCCCCCAAATCACCATAGATAGGTGGTATAAACCATTCCCAGTCATGTGTAGTTTATGGCATTGTTTAAACCACATTACACAATTTTCAAACAGACCCAGGAGTTGTTTCAAATTTTGAAAACGTTGAAGTCTCCCCCAGTTGCGCCAAATACCAGAAGCCCACCCTGCCAAATATACGTTGTTTTGCAAACACAGTAACTACAAATAAATCTACCATGAACTGTCGGTGACCTTTAACCTACTCAAAAACAAACTTAATTAGATAATTAGCTCGCGAATTGGATAATCGGCTTGTGTACTCTTGTATGATAGGGTATCTCCATTCTACGATAGCTAAGTTGGTTTGTAACTCCAATAACTATGGTTTATGGTACTTATAACTATAGTATTCATGAGGTTTATAAACCAACGTTCACATCACGTTTGGGAGCCCCACATTGTAGAGTATCTCCATTCTAGGTGCCTAAATGCACCATCAAAAGTTGTTATATTCTTTCAGTCTTGCGGCTGAGCAACAGGCACAGCCGGATCCACCATGTGAACAAAGGGGTTGTAGGGTTGCTGCAACCTGAGCCAACACGGAATCCCACAAGAAGGGGTGGGCATCAGCACCATAGCCTATATATATATATAATATACGAATAATATCAGTTCATAGCATTTTATATCTGGGTTACCGGTTACCAAAAGGTTGTTACTTGCCCAGAAGCAGGTCATCATCTTAAATCACATTGGATTTCATAGCGATATTCTACAATATATGGGTTAATGTAATGCCCAAACCAATCATCAACCAAGCATAAAACGGTCGAATATATCCACATATATATCCCCATATGTTGATCGTTAAAATCTTTATTCAATCACATATATGATGATTGGTTGGTTCTACCATACGTCATATCTCTTTAAAGACTCCCATGAAATCCCTATTGTGAATGATATATCTGGAAAAATTATAATAATTCACGAACCTGAATTAAGGCCGTTTTGGGATGATTCCCCTTATTAACCATGATTCCAGTGAGGGAGAGCTGTG
>Ga0126342_10005944_pt1 | contig 21490 bp, 17 predicted proteins | sample Cyp1metagenome_FD_92528 | JGI IMG/M metagenome (GOLD analysis project Ga0126342, IMG submission 92528) | Coral microbial communities from Lord Howe Island, Old Settlement Bay, Australia - Cyphastrea 1 metagenome | ecosystem: Host-associated > Invertebrates > Cnidaria > Coral ... | reverse complement strand
GAAACAAAAAACAAATCAAAAAAATATACGAACATGAAAACTCAAAACAACAATCAAAAAATCATAAACATATCATAAAAAACGAAGAACATCAAAACAACCATAAGAAATCATGAAAAAACAAAAGCCAATCATAAATAAATCATAGAACATCATAAAAAACATCATTTAAAAATCATCAAAAATCATCATAACATCTTTAAAAAAATAAAATCATATCAAAATTTAGACAATCATCTAAAAATCATAAGACAAGAAAATCATTAAAAAACATAAAATAATCATTAAAAAAATCATAAAAAATCATTAAAAAAACATAAAAAATATAAATTTATGATTTTTTTTTATGATTTTTTTTTTATGTTTTTTTTTATGATTTTGTTTTTTATGTTTTTTTTATGTTTTTTTTGTTTTTTTAATGTTTTTTTTAATGATTTTTTTTTTAATGATTTTTTTTTATGATTTTTTTTAATGATTTTTTCACTTTTTTTTTGCCATACTAAGTGAAACTAAATCATAAATTTCATCATAAAAAAATCATAAATTCAACCATAAAAAAATCATAAAAACATCATATCTGAAAATTTCCTTTTTTTTGCGACATAGTGAAATCATAAAAAAATCATAAAAAAATCATAAATAAAATTATTTGTATAATTCTTGTTTAAGCTAACCTTTAAAGTCTCAATGCTATCAATTGCAGCCTGGTGCCTTGCTACACCTGGCGTGCTTGAGGGGGTGTGTGTGTGTAGATTCCCACACTGTGAAGCTTTCCCTGTGTGGTGCGCAGCAATTCCTGTCTGAATGGTGGCTCCTACTTGCGGTGAGTCTCAGCAGCTCCTGATTTTTTTCAGTCGAGACCGTCGAGACCTACTCTACGCTATGAATGCCCCCTTGGTTGGGATTGCCCCCCCCTTGGAGGCTGTAGGGTCGTGATAGCACATCTTTGTTATGCGAATCTACGTTGGTGGCCTGCTTGTGGTCTATCTGCCGCCGTTGATGAAGCATGTCTTGATGACTTGGACTAGGACTACTGAGAGGATTCTGAGAGATTTTCCATTAGGTTTGTACAGTTGCTCTTTTTGTGTCGGTCTCCTGTGTGGTCAATATAGCGAATTCGTTTATGCATTGTTTTTGTGCAGGCATCGAGGGTTTTTTTCTCTTGATGCTTTGGTGGCTGTGCTGTGTTTGTTTGTGTTTGGGCTCTGGCTCCTTTCGGTTTTTGTTTGTTTTGTGTTGCTTTGTTTTTCTGGTCCGCATATCTGACCGGGGGATCTGCACTTCTTCCCTATGCTTTTGTGTGGTTGGTTGGTTTATGCCACCGGTAGTTTTTGCACAGTTTCAACAGAGATTTGAACGTGTCTCTGTGCCCGCTCTTTATGTACTTAGATCTGTTTTCAGGACTGCGTCTTTGAGCTTAATCGGCCGCACTCCGAGGAAAAAAAATTAATGGTGCCCCCCCCGTAGTCGGATGTTGCCATGGAATTGGTGTGATCGGGTGCTGGATCCTGGCAGCTACTTTGTAGTGTCCGGGCGCTGGTCCCCCCCCTGTATCTCCCAATGCGCTCCGTGCTGCAGCAAAGTCTGCCAACATGGATCGGTTGCGTTGGCGCTTCAGCGATCATATCCGGTGGCTTCTCAGACATTCTGCCATCTACCTGTCGACAACAGTGTGGTGAGTATGGCCGGTGACAAGTGCCTGATTGAGGCTCGAGATGAGCAAAAGAGACGAGCGAAGGGATGTAGATCTCAAGACTGCTGGTCATGGCATTCAAGGCATTGCTGCCCTGTGTGGGATCTTTGTCCTCTAGGCCATGTCTTTCGTCGGGCGGCTCTCATTCTGGATCTCGGAGATGATCATCACTGCACAGCATCTGTATTTGTGTCATCCCCGACGAACTCAAGGTACTTACTTGTGCGACCATCAGCGGCTTATCGTGATGAAGTTCCTGAATCCCTTTTGTTGACTGGCCACTGCACATCAATATCACTCCCTGGCCGCCCTGGCCTATGTGCGTGTGTTGCGAAGTCCTCACCCGCCGGGGGTGCCTCGGTGGCCCGTCTGGTGTAGTTCAGGCCCCTGGGGGGGCCTGTCCTTGGTTTTTCAATCACTGATTGTGAGCCCACAAAATTGTTATTGCTTTTTGGCTATGCCGGCTATGCATTCACAAGCTGATGCGAACTAACCTGATCGGATGCCTTTTGGCGACCACGACTGAGAGGACTCTGAGTGTGCCAATAGCGCTTTCGATTTGTACAGGCCCTTTTTTTGCTTGCATGGCACTTTGTTATTCGGTTGTTTTGTGCTCTATAGAAAGGCTGGGATCCATTGGATTGTGATCTTTAAGCCTTTAGCCGTGAATGAGGCGTGCGGCACTCTGTGCCGGGTGATTGGTGGCGTTGGGGGGATTTGCATTTCGCTCTCTTCGCTTTCTGGCTTCTTTGCCCCTTTGTTTGTTGTTGGTTGTTTGTTTTTATCTCTGCCGCATTGGTCCAGCACGGCTGTACATGTCGATTCCATCGTGGATCTTATTTTCTCACAGTTTCATGTTTACAAGTACAAAGGACCGAGCCACTGAGCTTAATCGGCCACACTCCGAGGAAAAAAACAAAGTGTAAGCCGAGCGCGCGTTTTTTATAAGCTACGCTGTTCACCTTGCGGACTCTTGAGTCCTTGGCGATATCTAGCCCCAAGCGCCAATAGGCACAAATGTTTAAGAGTTTTAACTGCCGGTCTTGAGTAAGTAAATAAGGCTTCACTCATTGCAAAGCAATGATGCTCCCTTTATTTGCGTCAAAGGAAAAATTTGTATTGGACAAAATTAGACAGTTTCCATGCCTGTAACTTGGAAGTTTTGCGGCGCACTAACTTTCGAAAACACATGCACAAAACATTTTGTGAACAACAAAACCTTGACCTCAGCTTTCCCACTTGGAATCTGGAACTTCTAAGGGCTTTGAAAGGATGGAAGGGCTTCAAGCAGGGCGACAGTCCACATGTGTTCCGTTGCTCTTTTTGCAGGTTCGGCACCCCCTGCAGAAAGAAACCCGCTTTGCCACCAACAGTGCGCTACAGGGGATACGAATGTTGTGCAAATGTTTGCAACGTGAATGTTTTGGGCGGTTATTTGGGCTCCGGCCCCTTTTCCCGTTGTTGCTTTGCATTGTGTCGATACGCAAATCTGGCTGGGGGATTTGCATTTCGGCCACTTCGCTGGTTTTTTGGTTTGGTTGTCTGTCTCCTTTTGAGTATGCCTCTAATCCAACCTGCTGATTGTACAGCGAACAAGAGATCGTGTTTTGATTACGATCTATACTTAATTGGTTTATTTCTATTGCAAAGGACCGAGCCTTCGAGCTGCATCGGCCGCACGCCGAGGGAAAAAAATGCAACGTGAACATGTGAGATTGAGCGGATACAGCCGTTTGCATGGCATGCAATGAACAAAAGTGGCCGAGCCTTATCCGCGTGGCTTGAGACGCCTTTTACCTCGAGCGACAGAGTCAAAGCTGGATGGTTGCACAAAGACAAGCTCAATTCTGGCTGCTGCGTCCGAGTAGGCGAGGCTGCAAATCCTGCCCCTGGGAGGTCATCAAAGGCCACTTGGCAGCGTGACACTCTTGAAAGCACGCCACTTCTGTTGCCTGTCACGATAGCCCTTGAAGAACGTAGACTTCTGCAAGCTTTCCTGTCTTGGTGCCAAACTGAAGTCAGAGCGATAGCACTTGAGGAACTCTTCAACAAGGTGCCGGAAGGTTTAGCGCTGCTTTTGTGATGCTATGGTGACATGACGTTTTAGACTGGTGGTGCTCTCAGCAACCTGAGACATTTGCTTTTGGCAGCCCAGAGATGGAAGCCTAGTTTACGTACGTTCATGCAGCTGTCTTGGGATGGTTTCAAGATGGGAGGCCCAAGAACCAGTCAAGCACCGTGTTCCTCTACCAGAAGCCGTTGTCAAAGCGATGTGTACATATGTGTACACTTGGTTGGCTTACCGTTGGTATGGGCGGGCTTTAGCAACTGCTCTGTCTTTCTTTGGTGGTGGTTGAGTGGGTGAAATACTGAATTGCTGCAGAGAAGACCTTCTGCTACCGTTAGACTTAGCGGAAGATGGATATGTTGATATGTTCCTGTCTTCCTGCGTTTGCGTTTCTTCAATAGCAAGTTCAGGAATCCTGCTCATGTGCAACACTTGAAGATTTCGGATACCACCACGTGCATCCTTTTGCATTTGGTTTTCCGTAATCTGGATAAGACAGCAGCCTTGTTTGACACCAACCCCCGTTGTTAGAGATTCTTGAGTCCGCCGCCCTGACGCAAGGTGGACTTCGTGGTGGGTTTGCTTTGATGGCGTACAGAACCGGCAGATCTGTACAAGACATCATGTGGTGCATGCGATTGTGATAGCAGGTGACGCTGGTGTCCTACTTGCAGGAGACTGCTTCCCTTACTGCGCTGGTTGGTCTGCCATAAAAAACTCGTAAAGCACTAGCAGTTGCCGCAAAAATTTACCCTTTTCTCCCCTAAGTCAGCTGCTCTTAACTTGCAGGACGAGATACCGTGCAATTCTGCTTTGCTTCTTTGCAGAGGCGTGCCACCCATCGCCTGGCAGCCCAGACAATAGCGGACAGCTCTGCTTGATGCGGTGCTCTTGTGGCATGGCACTACCTGTTTGAAGAGCGCTACGACGACCTTCTGGTCATGCTCTTCCGTGGTGGCAGCTGGCTTCCGTGGCCACAGAGCAAGCAAATTTGGATGGGCCGCGCGGAGGAAAAAAAATTGCTGAAAGCCGCTGGCACTTGAGAAATCGTAGTGGACAACAACATAAATACATTTTTTTTTTAAATATTCATATTTTCCATATTTATAGTAAAATCATTGATATTAAATTTGTAACCGAACTTATATCTATATTTTTTCATCATTTCTTTATACTTATATTTTCGTATAATAGTTTTTTTGGTATCTATATTTATAGTTTTTACCGTTTTTCTTCTTTATTTTCATATTCATATGTGTTTTTAATTAAAATCAAATGTATATATACAATTTTTAAATTTATATTTGTATCAAAATTCATTTTTATATTTCGTTTTTCTCTGATATTTTGCTTTTGAATTTTTAGAATTTATTTGTATTTACATTTTGATTTTTTCATGGCAAATGGATAATTCATTGTCATGAACGCGTCAGTGTATGCAAACCGGACAAAAGGCGGCCTGTCCAGCAACAATCAATACTCTGCAGTCCGATGGAAACCAACAAACCAAAAAAGGTTTTCATATGATTACCCGCGCGTTTGTTTCAAATTATTTTGGTGAAACAAATTGTCGGGGGGCGTCCAAACACAGTTTATTGATGTTTATTGTCTATGTTGTTGTCTCGTGACGTGTGCAAATAATGTTGTGGATAAAACAATGTCATTTGACAAAAACGAAACATTTTTCAGAAACATTTTATTCCACGCTTGGGCCAGGGCCAGTTATCATTAGCGCAGGGAAACAAAAAATTCAACGATTTGAATTTCACAGCAATGGGCATGGGGTTAAATGCAAACGGAATGTGCCACCAACTCATCAATATGTTTTGGTTCAATGGTGTGAAATAAATTTCGTCATGAATGGTCAGTCACAACAAATCTGAGTCTGATGTTGTTTGGCGGAAACATTGGCCATTTGGCTGACCAGGGGTCATTCTCAGCTTTGTACTGTAGTTGCAATCCAGGCGCTGGTCGCATTTCGGTGAATTTTCATTCCAGTGGCAACAGATCAATGATGTTTCGCTCTTTACCGATCAGATCTTCACCATGCAGTCCATGCCAGCAATGCCGTTGCAATCTGAGTTCAACTATTTATCTCTATCATTTGGCATGTGAGTGAACATGGTTGATGTACGTGGATATGGTTTTCAGGCATTTTGATGACATATTCAAACAACATGAGGCCAACGAGCGGGAATATGAACCGAGGGCCGCCCCAAGCCTTTCAAAGTGTGCCGGCCTCAAAATGCCCTCAAAACTTTACCGCCGATGGTTTGGATTTGTGAAGATGCCGTTTGTCAAATTTGGATAGTCATTGCAATTGTTGTGTTTTTCGGAAGTGTGCAAATTCAGATTATCATTCCATCAAATGGAACCTTTAAAATGGATACATAGACACAACTGATAAACAAATTTTATCATTCAACATCTATGATGGGTTTTGTCCAAGATGCCTCCTCAAGTCGGCGGGCCGCAGGACGGGTGTTTTTGACTTTATTTGATGCTGCAAAACATTGCTGACACATTGCGCAACCGTGAACAACTATGATATCGTTGGTGTGCTGCAACAAAAAATGTTGGGAAGGGAACTGCCCCACCGATGACAAATTTCGGCTCGATGGTTCGGGACTGAGTAAGACGGCTTGAATCGGCGGAAGTCGGTGCATGGTCGTGAATTTGTTAGCGACATTTTGTTTTTCGATTTTGTGTTTTGTTTTGCCCGAGGGCAACGTTCCCAGAACTGCCATTCCAGGGTTCTAGCCTCAATGAAGCCGGATGAAATTCATGGAACATGATTGAATTTTATTTACAAGAACCTGAAGAGTTTGATCACAAACGTTGCAACAGTTCTTTATCCTGTTGAATGACATCCATTTGTTGCATGTGGGGGTTCAAGGTAAAAAATTGAAAGGTTTTTGGTTTCAGGTGATTAAAATCACAACATTCTACAATCACCTGCCAGTATGCAGTCGAAGGATTTTTTTTTCCAGAGTGTTAGCGGATACCAAGGATTCGTGTAGTTCTTAATGTGCTGGGTATGTTTCATGTTTTTTTATTCTCGCATTTTGCACATTTGTGTTGCAAAGGACAGGTATGCCTGGAGGACGGAATTTCATTTTTTCAGCGCTTTGAGTGACAAACTTGGGTAATGTTCAGCGAATATCGTGCGTCACCATTTGGAGAATACTTGGAACTAAAGCCAAAGTATTTTTGATATGCCAGGAGTTCCCATGAGCGGACCACCGATGTCTGCTGCTTCCATGCAGGGTGGATACCAGCCAGGCGATCAATGATTCCGCCAATTTGAATTTCGTCGATTTGGCATTCTCCATGCTCTATGTTCTGTTGGTCGCGTGTTCGTGAGACTTTCAAGGAGTGTTGTTCCCTCAAACACGGCTGCTATATTGACTCATAGTGTGCACTGCGAGTTGCTAGGTCCAATGAACTCAATGCCAAATATGGGCTCAATGCCGGCCATGCCAGGCTGGTCACTTGCCCGGTTCAAAATCCAATTTTCATTCAGTACCTGGAACCAAACACAGCGAAGTGCGATTGGTTGAAAATTGAACTCAAATATATATATATATATATACACACTAACTCCTTGTTTAGTCCTTCTGTTTGCTTCCTACTTGCGGCACCTTCATTCAGGGATTTTGTGACAAGGGCAGTCTCAGAAGCATGGATGTTTTTAATCAAACTTTAATCCTGAATCCTGCTCAATCAATTTCCCCTTTCACTCCTGCATGAGGATTGGTTTGGAGTCATATCGCACGCAAATTGTTTGATGACGATAAACTGTATTGATCTGTAATGTGTGCAGAAATGTTTATGTCGAGGCACTTGCATGTCTACCTACATGAATGTTCATCTACATAGCACTGTGTATGTATATCATATCATATCATATCATATATTCTAATGTATTGCAATGGGAATGCAATTTAACACGCCGCACTGCACTGTAGAACATGTAATTTCAGGCATTTAATCTATGTATGAAGGGATATGTATGGATATGTAACTACTTAGTGCATCAATATTATATATACACAGTATATACACAGTATATACACAGTATATACACACTGTATTTATCATCCATATTTTGGGTTTTGGATATTTTTGTGTTACACTGTTTTTTGGTTCCAAAGGCATTTGTACTTGTTTTTGTTTGTTTATCTCTTTCAAGAGCATATTAGAACATCACCCTGTATATCTGCATTTAGTTTTTTATTGGACCACGAGTGATAGGTGCAAAGTCTATAATGAATAATATGATATAAATATACGCTAATAGCTGTCTCTACATCATGTTGACATTGAGACCTACATTGTGCACATGCATAGACTTTAATAAATGCATGAACGTGTATAGTATAAACGTTCGTATCTCTTTGTGAACAGATCTCCAGATCTCCTGTACATGCATAAATTTGATGCGTTGTTGGTGATTGTTAAAAATATGTTGCCGGTCAAGTTTTGATACCTTACATGTAAAGACTATAGACTCTGTAGACACAAGCATGGATTTTCGAATCTCTTCAATGGTGCTGCGAATTGGATTTTGATGATTTTTTCAAGCGTGTTCTGTTTCGAAGGCGGCTGTGGCGGCTGTGGAAGTGTTGCATATGGCGCACCAGGACCTGCACAAGGCCACTCTGTAGATGAAACAACTTCTGGCGAGGATCCTGTCACTGAACAACTGTAGACCAACTGTAGAATGTTTTGTCAAGCTCCGGAAACCAAAGTGCTTTACAATTGCAAACTGCTGTGGTCTGGCAATTTTCCATTGACCAGAGTAGAACATGTAGAACGCTTTGTGAGTTGCTTATTTTGAGAGGCCCGCCTTTGGCGATGCAGGGTCAGTTCATGCCTAATGTATCGCGCCCACAGATGACCAGCAAGATCCTTAGACAATTGAAGCAATAGATCCAGGTTTGATGTTGTTGTCCAAGAGTGGTGACCAGCAGTCAGTTCAAGATGTACTGTAGACTCTAGTGAGGTGTGGCCAACCCTCCAGTCGTCGCAGGGAACATCCAATATGGCCCGCCATTTTCTCAGCGACAACAAACAAAGCATGCTGCGATTCACAACTCAACCAGCTGGACGTCTCGTGTTGTGTAATTTGCGACCTCAGGTCGTACAAGATGCAGTACCAGAAGCGCTCCACAACTGACAAATCTGCTGTGAAGTGAGCTCCCACACTTCACCATTGAGCTCTGCGTGTGTGCTTCCTATGTCCTTACAGTATTGGTACTTCTTCATACAACCCTGATGGTTTCTTTCAGAATTAAGAGATTGATAGAGAAGTTCAGACAGGCTAGGACAGCCAACCCAAAGAAACTGTCACTATGCTTTCTGGATGATGCAGGTACACTGGTTTCTTGCCCCTGGAAGGAGTCTATGAGGAAGACACTTGTCGTCACATGCTCAATGGGTAGTCTTGTAAAATCAATCACACGACCATGCGAAGCTAAGCAACCCATGTGAAATGCACGCAAGGCATTGGGTGAGGGAAGAGAAAGCCTGCTGTCTCACAAATACAGTCTTTTGTTTTGAAACCAGTGATCATTGTACTCTTATCATCTCTTACATCTCTTATTTGGTCTCATGGAGCCATTACCTTTGGGTTTCACTGCTGGTTCTTCTGTTGACAACGATGTGTAAACATTGAATACTTGCTAGACTCTTGATTGGGTCAAAATGCTTGTTGTATCCTTCGGAGACAAGAGGTCTGTCTCACTATGCTCAATAGCACTTGATGCGACTCGCATTGATTAGATTCCGACAAAGTGAACTGGCCTTGCATTGTTCAAAAATGTCCAAAAGACTTCTCGCATCTTCTCGCATCTTCTCGCTATGTGAGTTGAAGCGGTGGATCCAAATGTCTTTGGACGACTTCGGCAACACTTCGACACTTCGACACCTCGACACCTTGCATTCCACATCGACCACTCTTTGCATTTGCAGCTTCTCTGGATCCAGGGTAGATTCCACGACCGTGCACTTGGCTTTCAAGGCACTAGGGCGACTATGGTAGGGTTCCAGGGCCCGATTCAATCAAGTTCCAAAGTTCGTCTACGATAGTATGCCCAGTCAGCCCAACTGTCATTCAAGTAAACATGCTAAGAAGTCCTTTGTAGCGGCTGCAGGTCAGTACTGCTTTGCCACTGTAGATTCTGCCCCCACAAATGAAACACCTTTCCAGAAGTACAACTTCATAGTGAAGATTTGGAAGGGGCCAGAACAGCTTTGAAAAGTAGAAAGGCATTTTCCTCATCTTTTTTTTCTCCTCTCTCTTTATTTCTTCTATTTTCTTATATATATAATTATGTATTGCATATAATATATTATATTATATATATATGTTTCTTTTTCTTCTTCACACAAAGCAGTTTGCTCTTGCACTTGCAGATTCTGGCAGGGTAAGCCAAGCAGCAGAATGTGCGGCCAGACCACAACCAATGATACTGTTTCTGGCTTGCATTTATCAGACATGATCCGACATTCTTTGACATTTCGCAGGGAGCAAGACACTACTCATCCTTGGCAAAGCTGATGCCACCAACGTTGAACCTTTTGGTTGTGGACTACACAGTGTTTGGTGTGTGTACGAGATGGAGGGAGAAGACAATCGAACGAGACTTCTAGTCCTGGTTTTCTTTGAATTGAGAAAGTGATGTTGGTGCAAGGACCTGAACAAGGGAACTTAGGACAAAAGGCCGTAGTGCATTTTGTTCCTGCAAAAGCAAATGGAAGAACAATCCAAGACAACAGGTTGGGCAGCAACAACAAATCTGTGACAAGTTAAAGCATGAGACATGTGGATGAAGCTGCTATACAATGTGCAAGACCATAGAGTAGGTCGGTTTAATGGATATGTACATTGGCTTGAGCCTATACGTGCCAGACCTTGTCTTTGGGCATAGGGGGCACTGAACAAAAGGCAAAACCACACAGTTTTTAGGAATTCCTTCCTTTGCAAGAGTGAATGAGATGAGAACCGATGAGAAAGAGAGTTCAAAGGAACTATAGATTCATCTTTGCGAGACGCTGGAGGAGATTAAAGCCAAGAAATGGCATATACTGCATATACTGCATAAGCTAATATAAACTGTCCACGGGAAGATGAATTTGTTTCGATTTCAAAGCAGACTGCGCAGGAACCGTTCAAAGCCCAGAGACACAGATTTCTTGACTGAGGCACTTTTTGTTTATGGCACCCTTAAGCGAGGCTTCTTCAATTATTCAAGGCACAGTTGAGCACATCATGGCTTTGATCGCACTTGTTCAAGAATGAGCTGTTTGCTTTCTGGCTTGTCACTGCGTAGCACATGTCTTGTTTCTTGGTGATACAGATGATACACCTGAACATGTCATTCAGAGAGGTATTTGGGCATCGCTGAGTCTGACAGCAAGGCGGGAAACCACTGTCCCAGCTTTATACGACCCGCCACAGGTCCACTACTTGGCGACAGGGATCGTTTCATTCAAATCAGTACCATTCATTGACCATTCATTGACCATTGTGCGGTTGGTTTAAATTTTGAGATTCCCCAAAAGCACCGTGTTTGCGTTGTGATGTCGGTCAGCGCTGAACCGCCAATGGATGATTTGCCAGTTGTGCTCTCTCAAGAGATCAGAGGAAGGGCGATCCAAATTCAAGACGCACGCTTCAATGAACCAATGGTTGGCATTGCAACTTGACAGGCCGTTTTTGTTGGAGATGGTTGTACGATTGAGAGCTACCCGATGGTCGTGCGGACCCAAGTTGGTCTGGGTTTGACCAAGAAATGATTTTGTTCCAAAAGCCTACTTGATGATAGGGGAATTTCCAAAGTGCAGATTTCGAGGTTGCAATTCCTCCAGAAAAGATTGGAAAGATTTGAACAAATTTGGGAGTATGGTTAATTTCCTTGTGGGAAAGGTTAGAGTTGAAGAATTTGATCGAAGTTGGCTATATCATACATAAACACAAATAGAACACAGATCTACATTTTAATGAAATTGATTTCCTGCAGTCATATCTTTCTAATTTTCTACGCTGTGGACAGCGTAGGCAGTTCAGAAACCATTGAGGTGCGGCCACCCAATCAGACTGGCAGCTCGGGAGCTCCGCAGCTGCTGGACGAGGTACCTTTCAATCCATCCTGTGGCTTGTGGCGGCTTGTGGCTTTAAGAAGGATGCTACACTGCTACACCCAACCTGGCAGCCTGGTCTTATATTTTTATATATTTTTGCTGTCACTACTCGTTTGCTGGGTGTCAAGTTTGTGTGGAAAGTGCCAAAAGTCAAGTCGTTTTCTTGAGCAGGCCGGCAAAGGATTCAATGTCATGGGTGAGGCAGGACTATCTTCGCATGTGGAATGTATATAATGTAGACATGGATGCTGATGAAGTGCCATGGGCAACACTTGGTCAAGGGATGTATGTTGCCATAAGGATTTCCATTCTGGGATGGATGACCATGCTCCACCAAGCCCCAACCATGGTCATGGCACAAAGGTTCTTGCCTCTCAGGTCTATCTGATCGATGAAAGCACCCTCAAGGCCATGGACATCTTGGAGGGTGTCCACCGGGGGCGCTACCGCAGGCGGCGCTGATATTGTTTGAAGAGATGTTAAGAGTTGACAAAACAGCCAAGTCAGATCAAGTCAGTGCATCGGCCAAAAGTTTGAGAGCATCGCTCTTTTGAATGACTCTAATCACAGCAATGTCACTTTGGGCAAAAAGACAACAATGGTTTGAATGTTTGTGTATGTTACTGTATGTTTGTGTTTTTTTTCTTGGACTTGCAAGCTCTAATCACCCTGCTCCGAAAGACTACTCAAACCCTCTTGAATCTGAGTGTCTTTGCTAGAGGGTGCCGTGGTACGGCTTGCACCTTTTTATTTTTAGTGGCTTAAAAAAGGCAACTTATGTCACGACTAATGCAGTGTTTCGAAAATTCAGCAAGATAGTCTTACACAGTGGAATTTCCTATCAGTCAAAACTCCAGCAACTGTCAACAGGGCCAAATATGCTGTATAGACTGTATAGATCATGCAAAACGAACAAAATCCAGTGTCAGTGTTGGACGAAAGTAGGAGAGTTTGGGTGAAGTTGCCAGCTTGGTGCATTTGCGGCTTTAGGAAGTGCATTTGAGTGGGGCTCACAGCCGCAACAGTGGAGCAAAAAAGGCGTTTCTTTCCTGTTCTGCCTCAATAGGGTTGCATGAAGGTTTCTTGGAATGTGCCTCGTTCTATCTTGTTTTGTAACTCAGTTCTGCAGATCGCAGTATAGTGACTGCATCGAGGTTTCCGACTGTCTTTCAGTTCTTTTCTCACACCAATGCACTCAAAACTCAAAACCGTGCGATTTGCAAGATGCTTCTTATCAGCTAGATGCAACGGAATTGTTGTCCTTGTTGTTGCGTCTGCTGTTGCTGTTGTCGTTGTCCCTGTGGTCGTTGTTGTGGTTGTGGTTGTGGTTGTGCTGTGGCTGTGGCGGCTGTGGCGGCTGTGGCGGCTGCTGTGGCTATTGCTATTGCTATTGCTGTTGCTGTTGCTGTTGCTGTTGCTGTTGGTGTTGTTGTTGGTGTTGCTGTTGCTGTTGCTGTTGCTGTTGGTGTTGTTGTTGTTGTTGCTGTTGATATTTATCGCATTCTGTTGGTTGTTGTGTTTTTGTCGAGTTGTTGTTTGAACCTGGTTGCGCTACCCTGGCTCAGCTTGGGGTCGGTGGATTATGAAGACTGGCAGATGATGCAGATTTTCGTTATTGGATAGCCAGCCAATGATGCAAAAGTGTGTCAGGCAATCTACAGAAGCGATTACAGTCAGGAGCATAGGTCAGGTGAAATCGCAAGATTCCTGTGAAAGGCAAACCATTCAAGTGCAGTTTGAGACGGAGGAGGGCTACCTGAGGTTCGCCTGACCATGCCTGACCCATCGGAAAGAATGAAAGCCAAGACTTACGAGATAAGTTCTTTCTGCAGCCAAACCCGCGGGACTTATTTGAAGCAGATTGCTTTAGGAAATCGATTGGCAGCAAACCATATCAGTTGTGATTTTCTAGTGTGTAGCGGTGGTGCTCTTGTCGTTGTCGGTGTCGTCGTTGTCGTTGTCGTTGTGGTTGTGGTTGTCGTTGTGGTTGTTGTTATTGTTGTTGTTGTTGTTGTTGATGTTGCTGCTGCTGTTGTTGTTGTTGTTGTTGTTGCTGTAGTAGTAGTAGTAGTAGAAGTAGTAGTAGTAGTAGTAGTAGTAATAGTAGTAGTAGTAGTAGAAGTAGTAGTAGTAGTAGTAGTAGTAGTAGTAGTAGTAGTTGTAGTAGTAGTAGTAGTTGTAGTTGTAGTTGTAGTAGTAGTAGTTGTTGTTGTTGTTGTTGCTTCCGTTGTTGCCGTTGCTGTTGCTGTTGCTGTTGCTGTTGCTGTTGCTGTTGGTGTTGTTGTTGTTGTTGTTGTTGTTCTTTTGCTTTTTTTTTTCTTGTTGTTGTTCTTGTTCTTGTTTGTTCTTGTTCTTGTTCTTGTTGCGGTTGTCCGTGCGTGGTCCTTGTGGTTGCGCAGGCACATGGAGTGTGCTACATATTTCTTCGTTGCAGAGGTTCGTGACGTGAAGCCAACTGCATCAATGTTGATTTTCTCTATGTGGTATAGTTCTGGCACCATGACACTGAGCAAGCGAATACTAACTTTTCAGCCACTTGGAACTTTGAAAATGTGAGTATATATAGTATATAAGTTGTAAATTTCTGATATTTATTTTCTCAAATCCAATTCTTTCTTCCAAACTGACCGGGACATGAAGACGGAAAAGCAACATCAAATCCGAAACAGATTCATTCTGGCAAGGTCTTGCCATCCTGAAGGTTTGTTGTATTTTATAAATTTTATACTTGGAGGTATTCTTGTACTTGCGATGTGCTGCTGCGTGCTGACACTTTCAACGAAACCGTCACCGGTTTAGTGCAGGTCCCTGCTTAATTTTGACTATCCACCGCTGTGGGGAGTGACGCACTTGGAACTATTGCGATATTACATCAGAATCATAGCCAACATCGCCGAAATTTTTGAAGGACTTGAGTTGAACTAATTTGAAACTACCTTTCATGTCTCTGACAAGAGGAAGGTGCGGATTCTGTCACTAGATTTGAATGTGCCTGTCAGACCTGTGATCCTGTGGGTTTGGCAGGACCCTTCTTTGCAAGAACTGCCCTGGCTAGAGTGACTTGTCAAGCACAAAAGCCTCTCACATTTGAATTTGCCGGCCGACTCCCTGTCATTCTGTGCATGTTTCGTTAATTAACTAAAATTGATTCTGATGATTCTGGTGATTCTGATGGTTCGTTAAAGGATGAAGCTGCATACAGCTAAGAAGTGGTGGCTGGCCCATTCTCACGGTTGGAGCTCTAGCAAAGCAGCAAAACATTCTTAGCTTGGCTTTTATCATTTGTGTGCCGCAGTGAGTGGTTCAGTTGAGGCTGCAGTTTTCCAACAGCATGTGAAAGAAATGCATTGCGATGACAAGCTGCAAGCAGCATGACTACATCATACTACGTCCACATTGGATGAGTTGGGCAAAGTCTGGCTGTTGTACTTCTTTTCTTTCAGATCCGGAAAGACAAGCCACATGTCTTCAAGCTATGTATTCCAGACAAAGCCAACATATAGCCATTCCACTCCTCTCACAAGTAGACAGGCAGTGTACTGGCAAGCAGTGTTTTGGCTTGCCTTTGCCATGGATGGGAGGGTGTGCGTTCGAAACACTTTCATCACCTTTGATGAAGGCGTGGAACCTTCAAGCCGAGCTTTGGCAATCCAACTTGCTAGCGTCATGCTCAGGATGCTGATGGATGCTGTCTTATGCTCGAGCACGCTCATTCTCGCAACATTTTGTAACATCTGAATTTTGATAGGTTTTGCGAAGCATTGAACCTCTACGACTCTACGTCAACTGAAACTGATAGAGCCATGCAAGAAAAATATGCATAACCGACCACGTACACCTCCTTTGAATTGGCTGATGTGGTGAAGACAATGAGTTTTTCCCCAACAGCGAAAGCTAATGGGGTCTTCAGCCCAGAATAGCTCCGGTGTGAACTGGTGCAGGCGCCGGGTCAGGTTCAACGAGGTTCCGGAGAAGGTTCCGAAGGTTCCGGTGAAGGTCTGGGAGGCTCTGGTGCAGAGGCAGGTCAGGTTCAACAGGTTTCCGGAGAAGGTTCCGGAGAAGGTCTGGGAGGCTTTGGTGCAGAGCCTGGTCAGGTACCACGGGGTTCCGGAGAAGGTTTCGGAGAAGGTTGCAGGAAGGTCAGGTTCAACAGGAGTCCGGTGAAGGCTGGGTGGCTTTGCTGCAAAGCCAAGTCAGGTTCAACAGGGTTCCGGGAAGGTTCCGGAGAAGGTTCCGGGAGGCTTTGGTGCAGAGGCAGGTCACGTTCAACAGAGTTCCGAAGAAGGTTCTGAGGCTTTGGTGCAGAGCCAGGTCAGGTTCAACAGGGTTCCGGAGAAGGTTCCGGAGAAGGTTCCGGAGAAGGTTCCGGAGAAGGTCGGGGAGGCTTTGGTGCAGAGCCAGTGGGTATGGGTCAAAATTAGGTACCCCAATAATTGGATGGTTAATACTAAACTAGACTAACATCTGTGGTCCCCTAGGTCTTCCATTTTGACCCACATCCAGGTCAGGTTCAACCGGGTTCCGGTGAAGGTTCCGGTGAAGGTCTGGGAGGCTTTGGTGCAGAGTCAGGCCAACAGCATTCCCCAACAGGGTTCCGAAGAAGGTTCCGAGGCTTTGGTGCAGAGCCAGGTCAGGTTCAACAGGGTTCCGGAGAAGGTTCCGGAGAAGGTCTGGGAGGCTTTGTTGCAGAGCCAGGTCAAGTTCAACAGGGGTCCGAAGAAGGTTCCGGAGAAGGTTCCAGGAAGCTTTTGTGCAAAGCCAAGTCAGGTTTAACGGGTTCCGGCGAAGGCTCCGGTGAACGTCTGGGAGCCTTTTGCAGAGCCAGGTTAAGTTCAACAGGGTTTCGGAAAAGGTTGTCGAGAAGGTTGCGGAGAAGGTCTGGGAGGCTTTGGTGCAGAGCCAGGTCAGGTTTAACAGGGTTCCAGAGAAGGTTCCGGAGAAGGTTCCAGGAAGCCTTGGTGCAAAGCCAAGTCAGGTTTCACGGGTTGCGGAGAAGGTTGCAGAAGCCAAGCCAGGTCAGGTTCATTTAACTCACGGAAACCCAGCTGTGGTTTTTCCAGTGCTTGGCTTCGCAGCACGGTTGAGAAAGATGTGTAAAATCTAGTAAAACGTTGCGGCTGTTGTGGATACCGCCGAAGCTTATTTTTAAATACAGAAAACTGGTCCAGTGCTCAAAAAAGTTTTGAACCTGACAAGTATTGCTCGAGCTTCGAAGATTCCCTATATTTGTGCAGGTGATGAGCTACCTGTAGAGCCGTCGCCGCGGGCCTCTCCACGGGCACGTTCTGCTGAATGCAGCTCACCGCACCGAGAAGATGGAAGCGAGGATCAGATGCGAAGGCTGAACAAGAGTCTTGGACAGCCTTGGACAGCCTTGGACAGCCGGTCATTGCGATGTGAAGCAACTCACGAATTAAGGGTGTCACTTTTAGCATTAAGGAGTCGACGGAGTACAAATCAGATAATCAGATTGACTTGTAATTGTAAGTTACGAAAACTTGGGTGAAGGGGACTTTGGACTCAGACAGCCAGTTCACAGAGGAAGTTTAGCTAGAAAACTTCCGAGTTACAGACAAATGTCGATCAATTGGCAGCTTTCACCTCATCAAGTCAACTACACCGGAAGCATCACTAGTTGGGAAGTTGACACAGGAGGTAGTGGAAACAGTATACAGATCATGGCAACGACAATCTGCAAAAAACGCGCAAAGCGTTGTGTTTTGGCTGATTTTGTGGCTTGAGCAGCCGCCCAGTGATGGCTGGTTTTCCGCAGTCTCGTGACATGATGTTGCGACTCTCCTGCCATGCAGCTGCTTAAGGTTGCTAAACACAAAGTCACCGCTGCCCGAATGAGACTTCTGGATATGGTGTGATTCTCGCGCTGTGCCGGAATGCAAGTGAAGGTTCCGACGGCGCGCAAAGCAGAGTTTTGAGACACAGTCTGACTCTCTTGCCATGCTGGATTGCAGGCGGAGGTTGCTAAATGCATTGTAGCAGCTGCTCGAAGAGATGAGTTAGGTCACAGAAGAGGTAGTTCAGAAAAAAATTGGCAGAGAAAGGAGTTGGTTGAGACTCGAGACAAAAAGTGGCCGAGGCATGACTTGACCCAAAGAAGAAAGGCAGCTGCAAGAAGTTTTATAATTGAGACGAGATGTGGCTCAAATAAGAATACCTCAAAGGAAAGTTCAGTGAAGAGGCAGCTCTGAGAAGAGGTATATATCATATATACGTCATATATTATTATTATGATTATTATTATCTTTATCTATATATATAGTTCAGTAAAGAGGCAATCCAAGAGAAAAGGTAGCTAAGAAAGAGCTCCGACAAGAACGGGCTCAGCGAAGAGCTTCCTCAGAAAAGAAGCCTCTCAGAGCAGACATAGCTGTTCAGTAGATTAGAGAAGAGGCACAGAGAAAAGGCAGCCCGTCCATTCGTTCGTTAGTTCATTCAATCATTCATACTCATACATTGATTCCTTCATGCATTCTTTCTTCTTCTGCTCAACCATGCAGTTTTTGAAGTCAATGAAACGGCGGTGGCATTGGAGACACTTTCCTATAGGCCCCGCACGGCCCTGCATTTTCTGTCGCCACTGAATATCATCAAAACTTCTGCTGCGGCGCGGTAGGGTGTTACTGGTAGCATCTCAAGCTGGTCAGTTGTCTTGGCTGATGCACTTAGGATCTTGGACGAAGATGAAGATGCCCTTCGTGAAGTGAGGCGCAACGGGACTGACCACACCGTAGGCAATGCTTTTGCAGGAGGACTGGCTTGTCTTTTTCACTACAGATGCAACATGACGCAATTTAGTTTATGTTTTGACCTTATGATTCCAATGGCCAATGTGCCGATGGTGGCTATGTGTGGCCTTCGGCCCGATGCTGTGCCAGGTCACCAGTTCTTCAGCCTGGACCATTACCAGACTTTGAGGGTCCTGGCAGAGTGCGCGCTGAGAGCTATGGCAGCTCTGGGGCATCTTCGCCACCTGAGCAGATTTTCCCCGGGAGCCGCTGGCAGTTTCAAAACATTGTCATTTTTGAATTTTGATCATGCTGCATCTTTGTGTATCTCTGTATTCTGCTTCACTTCTGCTTCCCTTTTGCCTCACTTCGCACTTTGTTATATATTGTTCAGGACTGTTCACACAATAACTATTTCTGAGCTCTTTCCAAGTGAGTTGCAGAAATTGCATCAAATTGCAGAATACATCTATGTTATGTCTATATTTATAGAGTATTTGTCCGCCTTTGGGGTTGCATGCAGGAAGTCAGGGCCCAGTGCTCAAGAGCTTAATCAACTGAAGCAGAGGACGGGAGAGGAAAAGATACAGCGATTACGATGAGAGTGGAGCGCTGAGGTAGACATTAAGAATCATCGTAAAGATAGACATATTCATGTCAGATACATATTATAAGAAATTACATATTATGATATACTATGAATGTAACGGTATAGATATGTATCAGAGTTGCGTGAATAAATGCATGAATGACTGACTGAATGAATATACATGTTTATATAACATGTACGTTTGTTTTCACAATAGACACAATTATATAATATATACATATATACACATATAGTCATATAGACATAATTTTATGTACATATCGATATGGTCCCCCCCGCGAAGACCTACCGTTTTGTATTTTGTACTGTAATTTACAATGTGTTGGCAACTTATTCGAGAATTTTGGGATCCCAAATTTTGCAGTGTTTTGGTCACTCATTTGGAGATTTCAATACCAAGGGAGATACCATATATCGACATACATATTTGGAAAGCCCTCAGTATGTAGCATCTATATGTTCATTGAATATCTACGTTTTCCTTCAGTAAAGCAAATATCATACTTGGCATGAAAAACAGTGAGGAAAAAACAATGAGGAAAATGTTTGGTCTAGCCAAGATAAGTTTGCTTTTTTTTTTCCTCAGTTATCTTTTGGTTTTGCTGCAGAGGGTCTTTATTTTGGTTTCAGAGCTCCAAACACCAAAAAGACTTAAGGAAGCTTTGGTTTCAGCCCCAAAGCCAAACAAATTGGGCAAGCCTATGTACTAATTGGGCTAAAAGTTAATTTTTCGGGAAAAAACAAGGTACAAATCACACATGAATCTCATTGATAAGGTATACAAAGTTGATCTTTGAACGAAGACTGGCGGTTTTGTCCAACAGCCCCATTATAGCTGTTTTGGTGCGGTTATATGGGGGTACTGTTTATTTGATCTGTCCGTAGGTCACTGAGTGCTATTCGTCGCCGCAATTCAGGCTGGAGGAGGTTTGTCGACCACCAAACAACCATGGCTACGCTATGCCGCGTGCGAGCTCAAGCGGTTCTGTTTGGTCTCTAGGAAGTGAAGCAACGGAGGACTGACCCACCTGCAGAGAATCATCAGTGAAACCTCACATGCTAATAAAACGTGTCGGACAAGTCTTCATTTTGGGATCATTTCGGTCCGTTTTTCGATTTCCTAGCTGAATTTGTCAATTACTGTATATAAAGGTTACTGTAGATTTGGAAATGGCTGGATCTGTGGAAGTGGCAATACAATATGCAGTTTCCAACCTTTTGTTTTCCCTTCATTTTCTCTGCAACACTTTCCAGGAGGGCCAACGGGGGATGCGACACGTGCACTCCAATGGCTCCATCAGCAGCATTACGTCCTTTGAGGCACAATGCGTTTGTGAGGGGATGGTTATTATTTTCATCATGTTCTTTTTTGTTTTCTAGTCTGGCTTCTTGGCTCTTGTGGCTTTTGTGGCTTTTGTGGCTTTTGTGGCTTTTGTGGCTTTGTGGCTTTGTGGCTTTTGTGGCTTTTGTGGCTTTTGTGGCTTTTGTGGCTTTTGTGGCTTTTGTGGCTTCTTGTTTTTTTTTTGCTTTCTGTGGTTTCTTGGCAGTATGTTGCAACTATTGCTCAGACAGCGAGTAAAAACTTCAATTAGAAAAAACAAAACGACAATGAGCATGTTTTATAAGAAAGGCAAGATCCAATTAAGAATGGAATCTATTTATAGGAACACTTTGATAACATCCATTGAAGCTATTTGAACCCAACACAGTTGTGCCTCAACATGCATTCTATACTGTGAACATACGAAGTGAAACCGCAGTAGGGGGAACACTATGGGACAAAGTGGGACACCAACAATGGACAATTTTGTACATTCTATAGGTGCACGTGGTGCACTATGTACAAGTACAATACCAACCTAAAGCATACATGTGAGAGAAAAGGTATTGTCGTTCTGCTTTGGGGGGAGGCGCTGCAACCTTCGTCCGCCCAATCCCCATCCCTCCTGCTTTCTTTTTGTTTAAATCCGAGCTTGCACACTCGTAAATACACTACTATATATTTATACATACAGTTTATCCTATATATAATACATAATATGTAATATATAATATATAATATAATATATAATATATAATATATAAAATAAAATATAATAAATAAAATAAAATAAAATATAAAAAAATATAATATATAACATATTATATATTATATATAACATATAGTATTTAAATATAATATATAATATATAATATATTATATATGATATAATATATATAATATATAATAT
>Ga0126342_10005943_pt1 | contig 21490 bp, 21 predicted proteins | sample Cyp1metagenome_FD_92528 | JGI IMG/M metagenome (GOLD analysis project Ga0126342, IMG submission 92528) | Coral microbial communities from Lord Howe Island, Old Settlement Bay, Australia - Cyphastrea 1 metagenome | ecosystem: Host-associated > Invertebrates > Cnidaria > Coral ... | reverse complement strand
GGAAATGGATGTTTCCTAAGTTAGGAGAGGGCACCTCAAGGCTTTAGGGGAAATGGATGTTTCCTAAGTTAGGAGAGGGCACCTCAAGGCTTTAGGGGAAATGGATGTTTCCTAAGTTAGGAGCGGGCACCTCCAAATCATCAAAGTCAGGAATGACCATGACTCAGTATTGAAACAATCATGGTATCATGGTGACGACTGGGGATCCCACATGACTTTAGAAACGCCCAAATAGTCCCTAGACTGGTGGAGCATATGATCCAGATTGGTTTTAGTTCCTGATCCTGGATCCTAGTAGGCTTGTAAGGCTATGAGATAAATCATCTTGCGGCAGATCAGGGATGGCAATTTTTTTCCGCACCCCTGGGCCTTTTGCTTTGATGTCCCATGATGATTGAAACTGATTGAAACCCAATCAGATCTTACTATTATACATGACTTTGTGAAGCATGACCGAGTGTGTTTCTTCGGGAAGGTTTGTGGTGTTGAATATCTTTGACTTATCTTCACTTTCAAAGCCACAGGAGGTTCCAGTTATAAGTTGTTTTTAATCCCACCTGCAAAGATATCCACCACAAACATCCATAGAATATCCATAGAAGATCCATAAATACCCACAAACATTATGGTCACCAGAATCCCATAGAAGGTCCATAAAATATCCCTAATATCCCTTGAAACCCAACCGTATCTCGGCCCCTTGCATTCCCATCTTTTTGCTTGGAGATCAGGGTCTCTTGGTGAATTCATCATGGTTTTGTTGGTAAATTCCGCTATCAATATAATATACATATATAACCAGGGGGTTTTCTTGGAAACATGTGGAAACATCGGGAAGAAAAGTGAAACAACATCTACTAGAAAGAGTGATAGATATCTTCTGGCCATAATATACACTGCTTGGTGGTTTGGAACACGAATTTTATGACTTTCCATATATTGGGAAGAATCATCCCAACTGACGAGCATATTTTTCAGAGGGTAGGTCAACCACCAACCAGATATATGTATATATATATATACACATATAAGCCAATTGGAAGTGTAGAATCCTTAAAAATTGAATATAGACGACCAAAAAAAATCATATAGTTTATAACATGTATCAATATCCCATTCATATCACCATGTAACTTGAGAATTTGACAACTTTTTTCCCACATATGTTTCCCCAAATATGTTGAGCCCCCGCGGCAGCCAGGCATACCCAGGACGCTGAAGGTCATGATGTGATCCTTTTCCAAGGGTCTGGAAACTCAGCAAGGACTCACCAGCCCGCGATTTCACCATTCGGAACGAGTGAATGTGTGGATGAAAAACAAGTGAAAAGTGGATGAAACACCGTTGTGAAAACTGGATGGAAAACTCAGGTGATTTAAACAATGACAATTTAAAGAAAAATGGCATGATTTTTCAGGATAAACAATGGTGATTTGACCTTGCAGATATTAGTGGATTTCACGAGCGCAAGACTCGGGATTTTTGGAATGGGTGGCTTAGCCAAAAATGTGTCGGCTTAGTGCTGGCCTTGCCACCAGTTTTTGCGAGAGCCATTGACACAGTTTATCAGTTTATCATGGTTTAACGAACAGTTCTACATCCAAAAAAAAAGAACAACCCATCAATAGCAGTAGTTGCAGAGGCTTCTCACATTTTTCGGAGATTGTTGCAAGGTCCACTTTGGAACTCTACCTTCGCTTGCTCCCTATTGCTCCCCCATGTCCAACAGAAAACTTGATTAGTCCTTGCACGGCTTAAATTCCCAATCGCAAGAATGGTTAGAACTTCTTGTCCCCAACAATTTCTGGTTGGACATGATGTTGTAAAAGTACTACTAGGTTCATTACCCGGACTGCCAAGGTATGCAAAGGCAAAAGAAGGCTTGTGCACCGGACGGTGATGCCACAGATGGTGTCGATGGATCGGGGTCTGAGGCGCTTCTAAGCGGAGTCTGGAGTGATGGTTCGTTGAAGTATTCAAACAAACAGGAGAAGAACCCAACAGAACCAGAACTGGAACCAGAACCAGAACCACAACAACAACAACAACATTTTTTTGGATGGCAACCACATTTGCGTGTGACTGATTTTTATACAATCCGCCGATCCACCGACCAAAAGCAAAAGGCTAGAAGCGGCTAGAAATGACCCGTGCAGCGGGCGAGAAAAAAAGGCCGCAATGGATGTAGCCCGGGAGTCTGGGCCTGCTTGAAGCGCCTGGCCTGTAGTTCATGGATATTTTATGCTATTTTGAACTTGGTGAAGTTGCATAGTTACATGAGAAGTGCGAAACTCCTGTTGAGTATATCGGGTTATACTATCCAGATCTATCCAGTACAACAAAAAGTTTTTCAAAGAAAGACATTTCGGGTTTCGTTGCTCACATCATGAAAGCTGGTCTAGCATAAACCGCGACTTGATTTTGATTCATCTTGTGTGCTACAAGAATAATTCAATGGGAATTTTAACATCCTAAAATGGTGGTACTGTACCATATAAGACGATATTTTGTGGTGATATTCCCTGAAATTTAGCCTCTGGTGTCACTCAAACATAGCTGGAAATCCACCATGTATACCCTCTGGTAATGACTAACAGTTTGCAGTTGAAAATTGCCATTTATAGCTGAAATACCCATTAAACATGTTGATGTTCCATAGCTATGTTAGTTTACCAGAGGGTAGTTTGTTTTTTTCCATTAAACCATGTTGACACTGCCATTTATAGGAGATTTTCCCATGTTTGATGACAAGGGCCCGCCGCAGCTTGACCAGTTTTTTTTGTTTTTTTTCGGCCAGGGTAGTACAGTCGTGACCCAAGAAATAATCTGTACCGTACCTCTTCATGTTATGGAAATCAGTGGACATTTTCCAAAATGATGTTGGCTACTGGATATTATTGGATTATATAATGGATGACAATTACTGTATATAATTATGATTTATTCTTTGGATATTGGAAGAACACGTATCTTTCATGTAGAAATCCGTGGAAGAACCAAATAGAGGTTTCCATAGGTTTCCTTACCCCTAAATCATCCAGGGGAAATTAGAGGTTTCCAGAGGCTTCCAGAGGCTTCCAGAGGTTTCCATAGGTTTCCATAGGTTTCCATAGGTTTCCTTACCCCTAAATCATCAATTTCTGGTTGGTGGTTTGGAACATTATTTATTTTCCATTATATATGGGATGTCATCCTTCCCATTGACGAACTCATATTTTTCAAGATGGTAACCACCAACCAGATATGAATATAGTTAGCCATAGTGATATATTATATAGTATTATATAGTTACAAGGTATATTTACATCAATTGGTGGTAATGTAACCATAAGAATATGGTATATATGGTATACTATTACATATATAGTACTATATCAAAACCACAAGAATAGTAACACTATACTATTACATCAATTTTATTTTTGGATTGTCCATGAAATTAGAACCATAACTCGGGCGATGAAACGTCGCGATTCGCCGCCATGACCAGGCGAGGTTTTTACTTTGGCGAGCTGGTGGCCAGCCTTTTAACAAACACCATCTGATTCCAAGCCATTCGTGGAAGATTAATACAATTATATAATGAATCATAATGAATCAATATAACATCATAAATATTATATAACTGAGTTGATATATAAGAAGAAACCTTATTTCAAGTTAGTGAATTACCATATTTTATCCAGATAGGTGCTTTGGTTGGTTTTTTTTGGTGGGGAGGTCCGATGCAACGAACATCCTTTTCATTAGGGAATCACAGAATCACCGGGCCCCAAACCATCAGTGACATTAAATTGCTTGAATAGATCAAAAGCGAATCGTATATTCCAGACAAGTTACCCCTACTACTGTGATCTATTTGTGATGGTTTAATTGTTCCATTTTTTTGGAACCCCCACATGATCACATGTGATTTATCACTGTTTCACAAAGATGGTAGATTTGGAAATGGAGATGGACATACATGGACTAGTTTTAGACAGGGATTGTAATAGTTCAAAAGTTGGGACGGGATCCCTGGATCCCTTTGTAGGAACCTATGGCCAACCATTACAGCTGGATCACCTTGCATGTCTCCAGTGATGACATGGGTCAACCGTCCCGAATAACAGTGGGATGAGTTACCCTCCGTCATCAAACGTGGCTAGCTGGAAACTAATTCTGGTTGGTGGTTTGGAACATGAATTTTATGGAACATGTGTTATTTTCCCACATATATATATATATTGGGAATAATCATCCCAACTGACTTTCATATTTTTCAGAGGGGTAGGTCAACCACCAACCAGAATTAGTTTGATGATGGGGCCCCAGCGAAATCAACCTCGATTTCCGGGATTTTCCACGTTTGGGGCCCCTTAAGTGGTTGATCCCCAGCCGGTGGATGTATCCCCCCACATTTGCGCGTCCGGAAGCTTGATGTTTGGCGCTTCCATTAATGGTTAGTTTGCAGGACCCGGAGTGGAAACGATGATCAAAGCAGCTTTGAGATTTATTCCAAATTCTTCAGAATGCCAAGTGGATGAAGAAAACCACCTCATTGCAGCTAGATTCTGACCGAACTATGGTGCAAACAAAAGTTGGATAGTGCGTTAAGAATGGAAAACAGGAAAACAACATATTCCTAAGGAGAGGGTGCGTTCAAGTATCTTGGATGTTCACTTGAATGAAACCTTTAATGTTAACTTGAAGATTAATGTCACTGTGACTTTGAATTTCACCTTCAATGCTACCTTGAATCTTCACTTCGGGCCTGCCTGTACTCGTCGAACAGCCCCATGCAATGCTGTCGAACCGTCGTTCCACGAAGCATGATGACGACATGGATGAGGAGAAGAGTGCCTCTGACGGTTTCAATTCTAGTGAAACATGTCGAGAAAAATCCATGGGGAAATGTCAACTCAGTATTCGCAAGCCGCAGTCCAATTACAATTAACATACTACAAAAATGGTACCCTCTGGCAAACTAAGAGTTCGCGAACTGGAAAATCACCATCTTTAAGTTCGGTAAATCAATGATAATTTCACCAGTTACGAAACACCTCCCACCTCTCGAGGTATAAAGGGCCCCGTGGTGAAATCCTATATATCGATGAAGAGATCCAACATATTGGGACCGGAGGGTCGGGTTGGGGGTTGGGGAAAAGTATTGATGAAAACCCAGGAATATATATAGATGAATAATTATCACGCATCATTGAACAGCCAGAGGGCAAATGGTGATAGATGTGTTTGTCTGATTAAATAGGGGCACCCAAAGATACCAGCATGATTTACTATGTGTTTTTCCCATTAGATATATAATATGTTATTTTTACCTCACATGTCTCAATTGTATATGCCCTAAGACAAAAAGATAGTTTGAGAGTTGGGATCAAAGTGAAGCTGTTGAAGTTGGTTGTCTCTGCTGATCAGCAGATTTCCAATGGGGGGGTTGCCACGAGTGTTGCCACAACGCGAGGTTTGCCCTCTAGTTTGACACTGGACCATGGGAAGAAAGCGCTCCCTTGGACACTTGGATGTAGGATCGAACTGCGGTCGGCGAGTTTTCCTTGATACACCGATGCTTGATGTTTTTCCCTACGGATACAGAGCTGATTCTACATGTGCTGGTTTGTACCAGAAGAGATTTTCAAAATGTAATGGGACTGGTGTTTTCCCTCAAAGAGGATCGAATTGTAAGAACTTTTCTGGTTGGTGGTTTGGAACATTATTATTTATTTGGGAACAATAATCCCAACAGACGCACTCATATTTTTCAGAGGGGTAGGTCAACCTCCAACCAGTTTTAGTGTCTGCGTTTTCCCAAGGGATATAGAGGTGATTCCCAGGGCGATGACTCAAAAAGGCTGCCTTTTTGTAGCAGAGATCTTCACCATGTCATGTAATGTGGTTAAAGGTTAAAACACTGTCATTTTTACCACCCATGACTGGGAATGGTAAACATACCACCTATAAATTTATGGTGGTGACTGGGGGATGGTAAACATGGCATTGTTTTACCCACATTAACTGGGAAAACTGGTCCAACTGGTAGCTATCCCCTCGGAATGGGCATAGGAAAAAAACGGGTCATTTTGAAGCCGCACTTGGGAATGTCACTATTGATAGTTGATGATAGTTGATACAAGGTGGTGCCCCATAGTTAAGTTGACTTATAATTTGGTTAACTAGGGTTTATGGGAAATATAACTATAGTTTATGGGGTTTATAAGCCAACTTAGAACTGGGCGGGGCACCACATTGTATATTTGGTAAATTATAACGACCTCACTGCAACGTCGCTGGAACTACTACTTGGGGAAAACACCGTCCTTGGCCCAACATGTCAGATTGGTGTATGAATCGTTTATCCAGTAACATATGACATCTTTTCGATCACATATTACCATATAGTACCCTTCATAAACACAAAAGGAATGTGTAAACCATACAATAAAAAAAACAAATTCTGCAGTGGTTTATACATTCTGAAGGGTTCAGGGGATCACCATCAGCCAGTCAAGCCAGTGTGCGGGTCTCGTGGTGGCTAGTTCGATAAGTTACCTAATGTGGTAATCGTAACTTTTTTTTATTAGGGAATATTTGGGGATGGTACCCACATATGTAACGTCATGGCCTATGACCTATTCCATGGCCTATGGCTATAGGTGGTTTATGAATGTTTATGACATTCTTTTACCACCTACATATCACTGGGAGATCTTCAGGATCCAACTTGTGGAGGTGCGTAAACGTACCATGTTCTGGCATGTTCTGGCATGTTCTGGCCAAAATCCTGTGGGGATATTCCCTGAAATTTAGGCCTGAAAAACATGGTAGGTACCGCAAAAATTGAGGTTCCTTAAATGGCCATTGACAACAATGAACTCACCATTTCTATGGGTGTTTAAACCTCCAAGAATGGGAAGTTGTGGCATTGGCTCTACCTTAAAGCTTCGAATTTTCCAGGGGCACCTTCCACCAGCCGCTTTCGCAAATGCGGCGAACCAGGCGCTTTGCGGGTCAACAGCTGTTGGCCGTGACCTTGGCGACGGTGTGCAGTCTCGTGGATGCTTTCGCATCGGGCCTCATTCTGTTTCCCAGATATCAACAGGATCATTTGGGGATCTGCATGGCCCCTTGGAAGCCTTGGACGCGCGAAAATTTGGTATAGAATGTGGTAAGCAGGGGGATACAACATGGTGATATTGGGGATGAAATTACAGTATGATAATTGAAACATCAAAAGGGAGTATAAAGATGTTAACCCTGGCGTTTGCTAAACCCCATGATCATTCACAGAGGGTAATCGAATGGTCAGGGTTCATTGAGTTCATTGATCCCCGACACTATGCGCCCGAAGTTATTGCACTTTGATGGGAACAAATACGAAGAGTTTTGGCACTCCTTGGCCTGAAAATGGCACACTGCAGTTGTAAAGAAGGGCCGAACATGCTGTTTGCAGCACCATATTTACTTCTGAATTTTCCCATGTTTTGTTGATATCCTTCGGCGGTTCTTGTCCTCACTGTCTCAACCAGTTGTTGCCAGTTGCACGTAGCTTGCCAACTTCAGAGTTGAGTCGTTTCAAATTCAACCATATAGATCATGCATGATCATGCTCTCGAATGAGGTGTTCTTTTATTTTTTTAAATGTTTTTTGACTGCGTTCTTCTGTTACTTCTACCCTCTGGTTATTTAACATAGCCATGGGAAATTGCCCATTTATAGATGGTTTACCTATAAAACATGGTGATTTTCCATGGCTATGTTAAATAACCAGATGGTATATGTTTTTTTCTGTCTCAAAAATCCGCTGCCTGTTCTGATGCAGTTCTGCAGCCTGCAGCGTGACAAGTCTCACCTCAGTGAATCCCTAGCAGCCGACGATTTGATTTCCACAGAAGCCTAATTACCCTCTGGTAAACATACAAAAAACTTTGGAAAGATCCACCATTTTCAATGGGAAGATCCACTATAAATGGCGATTTCTTCTTGATATTTTTGGAGATTTTTTGCTGCTCCTGCCTCATCTTCGAACCCACGTATGAATATTTACCATCTAGCATTCAGAATTCTTCCGAGATTTTGTTGTTGTTTTACATTGTGTCATTGTATTCTGCAAACTTATGCATGTTATGTTTCACTCTCGATTTATTCAATTTATATACCTATTACTTACAATTTACCCATCTTACCTCAGTGAACCAGATATTACAGTAAGTCAGTGAAGTAACGTTAACCATTAAACTTGGGACTGTCAATCGTGATTTGTCGCCCAATTTCTCGAGCCCTTTTTGAAAGAGACAGGAAGAGAACGTCAGTAGAAAACACATGAAAACAACAAACAATGCTGATAATACACTGAATCCATTTCATGTGTTAGCACTTGTTGGCTCTTTTTAGCTCTACTTTTACCTCTTTCTAGCTCTTTCTAGTTCTTTTCTCCGCATCATGTCTCATAAAGAATAGTTTTTTCTCGGCCCATCATCCTCCAACTGTTAAAAAAATGCAAAGAGTCTATTTTCCAGTTCGTGTCAAAAACTTTAACAGTTTACCAGAGCTTCTCTTTCCGTACCCAACCTTTCATCGGGGCCCGGAAGCTGTCGCTGAGGTAATGATGTCAACGGCTGTGAGTCAGTTGGTCTTTGCTGTGCTCCAGCGCCTCGTTGATGACTTCGGAAACCTCCACTGGATGTCATCATATCTGGAGAAATTGAAAAACACAGCAATCTGGAAAATCAATGAAAATCAAGCATTTTGACGGCTAAATATGGCTTTAAAAAAGTTCCGTAGCTAGCTTAGATTACCGGATGGTCACTATATTTTAAAAGGGAAATCGTCATAAATCTTCATAGTATATGGTCATTATTTTGTGTTGATGTTTGTTTTTTACTTTTAGACTGTGACTGATGGCGCGAAGTCTCAAGTGCTATATTTACTGTATCTGACTGCACCGGTGGCTCATGTATGTATCTATATACAATAATGAATTATATATATATTATATGAATCATGATTCAACCAACTAAAAACAGATGTGATCCAACAATCAACACGGTTTTGATTTTTCCAGTGCAATGATCCAAACTCACAGGGGATTAAAAGGTGGCCTGATCGGACTATAACTCCACTCAAAGAGTGATCCCCAGCTGAAAAATATTTGACAGATGTTCTAATCTGCTTGGTGGTTTGGAACATTTTTTTATTTTTCCATGTATTGGGAATAATCATCCCAACTGACTTTCATATTTTTCAGAGGTGTTGAAACCACCAAGCAGTAATTATGTTCTAAAATCCTTTTCCCCTAATATTTAACAGCCACCAGAAGCGATGATTGATTAGGGGATTTACATGGATTTACGCATATTTGCGACCATTTTGGAGGTGTTGAATATTTGGCGGGATGGGATACACAGATGCAAACTGACGTCCATTCTGGAGCATTTCTACATATTGACTGAATGACTTCCGACATACTGAAATCGCTCCTGACATATTGACTTGCATATGAGTAGTCTATGTAGGCCTGACATATTTCCCTCAAACATTGATAGACATTGTACTGACATGACTGACGTTTGTACTGACATAGACTTTGAACATTTATGAAATATGTCAATCCTCAAAAATGTGAATGGCTTTCTATTCAGGCATATTTGTGACGATGCATATTCTATCATAATGAGTGCAGTGGTATTGGGATGAGGTGAACCGTGCGACAGTTCTATCATAATGAGTGCAGTGGTATTGGGATGAGGTGAACCGTGCGACAATAACATGGTAAGAGTTGTGGGATTTCCGAAATTCTTGTTACCTTCATTGCATGAATTCAATTCCCACTTGTAAATGGTATAAGCTCCAGCTATATTAATGGGTCTTAACCCATGGCGAAACCAACGAAAGTTAGTAAGTTCATTCAACTGTATATACATATATATATATATGATGTGATGTGACGTGACGTGGCGTGACGTGACGTGAGGTGACGTGACGTGATGTGATGTGTTATTTTATGTGAACGTGATGTGACGTGGGAGTTTGTAAAAATAAACCCCGCGCCTATTCGTTTAGTCTTCCATGATCCCCCATGAGCCATTTTTAGCTTTCACTCGAAAACACGATAAGAGGGAAAAAACACGATAACGTTGGTTATAATAATGATCTGTGTCCAGACTCTTGAAATCCAAAGTTCTTGATTTTTCCATCATTCTGCGGCTATTTAGTGCTTTTGGTCTCTTCTTTTCATTTCAATTGTCAACTTGCCTAAGATGAAAGGGATTTATTCGATTTATTCTCCAGATGCACCGTTTGTTCTTAGATTCAAGAGTGCCACAGCACGTTTGTTCAAGCGCAATATTGGACCCTTTGATATTTGCGGTCAAACACCACATTGAGTCTCATCTGTAAATCAAAGAGATCTACTGCTGAATTGCATTTCCATTATATATCATAATTTTCCGGTAGATCCGTCTCCAATTTTTCACCTAAAACATTGCCATTTTTTTGCTAAACCCGTCTCTGATTCTTCCCAAAAGTTATAGAGATTATATAGATTGTAACGTTCTTGTTCCAAGTAGCTAGACTCTGCGTAGCCATGAAAATCCTGGTTTACCTCATCGTTTTCAACAGTACTTCAATGTACTTCTACTGTTTCACCCATTTTTCTTGGGCTATTTGGTTCTATTTGGAGGGTCGGTGGTAGATGTTTCTTCCAGCGCGTTCAGCCAGGCCAAACGTGCCCCTGGTCTCGTTGTTCATCGTGGAGAACATCCCGATGCTCCACGCCATGGCGAGCTCCGCGGCACATCACCTCAAAGCCGAGCGGCCCCAGGCGGTGATTCCCACCACGCTGGCGCTCTACACAGCTGCCACGCTTCTGACGGCCATGGCCTTCTTGTTATGTGGTGGCTTGATATGACTTGATGAAAGATGGAGAAACTCAGGAAACTGAGGAGATGGAGATTCGGATATAGGAAAAAAAAGGACAAAACGAACTTTTGGCAAGATGGGAAAGGTCTGCAGAAGGCTGACTAAATTACCCAAACAATTGGCATTTGAATGGTGACTTCGGGGAAAAAGGTGGCTGAAGGTGGGCGGGTTGAAAAAACGAAGAAACTGAGGGTGGGCTAAGCAGGAAAAATTGAGATTTACCCCCAAGTTGTTGCCACTTTGCGTTGCCCCATGCTCACAAAAATGTAGGGTAGGTAGGTTGAGAACAAACGAAGAAAGACCATCTGGCTTTAAACAGACTAAAATTTGGATTTCAGCAGGAACACACTATAATTAGTTATTATCAATACTGGTAAACCTTGGCTGAACAGGGTTCATGGTTTGCAGATGTTAGTAGGGTGTGAATAGATGAGGATTACGGAGCATGTGGTATTTTGCCCCACAAACTTCATGAAGCACATGTTATGTGTTATATTTTTTGGGATCTGTTTGGGGGTCATAAAGCTTTCAACCATACCCATTGGGCAGGTTTTTAGAGATCTCGGTGAGGGACGGTTCGGAGTTGAGCAACTGACAGATCCAGTCTTTTGATTGGTTGGCTGACCAGGTATACCATTTGACCCTTGGCCATTTTGAACAAAGGCGCACGAGTTGGGATCGAAGGTTCTGATCTCGTCGTGGACGCTGAGGCTATTTCAAGATGGCACGAGTCTTCAAGTCCCTTCCAAAGCCAGTGTTGATGGGATGCTTGGGTGGCATGGGCATCTAGGTGGTGTTTAGCCATACACCTTTTGTATGGTACGTGTGTTTGTGCAAAGACGGGGTATATTCCCAAACCCAACATTTTGATACATTTTGGTTTTAAGGAGGATAGTGTGATGACGAAGCATACAATCTTGGGCAGAGCAAGACTACACACACATACGATTTTGGGGTAACGTATTTTCAGACAAACCGACAAACCTATTTTGTAGGTAAACATAGGCAAATGATGGCAAATGTATCCGAACATGATCGGAAAGCCAACGTTTTGTATTTCCCAGGAATTGAAGCGAAAGTCAGGGAACATCCTGTCCGGCTTTTCCCCAGTGATTTCGTGGTGGCGGATCATTTTTTGCCACGAAAAAAAAAATGAATAGCAACATTAGATACATTAGCAAGTCCGTGAGTTCACATTGTTCGATTTCCCATTGGCAGAGGGTTTCTATCCCATTGAGAACTGCTTTTTCCAGGTATCGCCCAACTTGTAGGACCGGAGTACAGTTCAATGGGATGATAACTATTTAGTTAACTGGGATTCACTCGGGAAAATAGATAGATAGATAGATAGATCGATCGATGGATAGATAGATAGATAGATGGATAGATAGCTAGCTAGCTAGATAGATAGATGTAGTTAACTGGATTATCCATGGGTTATCCCATTGATTTGTTTTTGGGCTCAACTAACCACTTACGAACACCGAACCAAGGCATCTATTTTGTGTTCTACGGCCTGGGCACCAGCACCGGAATCGACTGGTCCTGGACCTTGGCGTCGTTCCGAGACCAGCTGAGACATTGGCAGCAACTGCTGGTGACCGTCGTATTGGAATCGCTGCTGCTGTACTTCTTGGAACGAGCCACCTGGAAATGCACTACTTGGGGAATCTTTAGGACATTTGTTTATTTTTTGGGTGGGTGCCTCAAGCAAATCCAAGTAATTATATGGGATTATACTATCCAATACAATGAGAATATCACAATCCACGAGGGAATCTCTAGCAACATTAGCACTAAAGGGACAACACAGGGTTTTGAACACTGCTCAAGTGACAAAGATGTTTGGTATTTTTTGTTTGACAAAGATGTTTGGCATTTTATGTTTGGAAAAAAACATGAAGTACCCTCAGGTTACTTATATATATACATTCAAATATTCACAAGAAACACCCTGATGATTTCCAACAGGGAAACTATATGCATGGTTTTTGCATATCTTGTGAGTTCGCATATGGGTTTGACTGAAAATAGGCTATCCCCAATTAATCGATGGTTTTTTTCACCGCAGTTTTTCCGACAGAAAAATGGCAAGTCGTGTTTTTGGTGTCCCAGCCACCATTGTTCATGGCCAAACATCATGGAATTGTGCAGTTTTTTGAGGCCAAGAAAAAGGACCTGGTGGGTCTTTGGCCAATTTTCAGCATTTTTTTTTGTGTTTTAATGTATATATATATATTATATATATGTATTATATGTGTATGTTTTAGTAGTAGTATTTTTATATACATACATATGTATTTATATATATATGTTATGTAATGTAATGTAATGTAATGTATTGTAATGTAATGTAGTGTAATGTAATGCAATGCAATGCAATGCAATGTATGTCTGTCTGTCTGTCTGTCTGTATGTATGTATGTATGTATGTATGTATGTGTGTGTATGTAATGTAATGTAATGTAATGTAATGGAATATAATGGAATGGAATGGAATGTTATGTAATGTAATGTAATGTTTTGTAACGTTATGTAATGTTATGTAATGTTATGTAATGTTTTGTAATGTTATGTAGTGTTACGCGCAAACCCCCCAGTTCGCCCACACAACTTCTTAGGGATTTTGAAGGAATACAAATTCCGACCCCCGTTAAACTTTACATTGAATTGGGAAGATCAACAAGGGTATTAGGAATATAAATTCCCACCCCCGTTAAACTCTACATTCAACTGGGTAGATCAACATGAGTATTAGGAATATAAATTCCCACCCCCGTTAAACTTTACCGGTACATTCAATTGGGAAGATCAACAAGGGTATTAGGAATATAAATTCCCACCCCCGTTGAACTTTACATTCAATTGGGAAAACCAACAAGGGTATTATGAATATAAATTCAATGCACAGGTACGTAGCTAAGCTGTGCGTTGCAAGATGAAAGCCGTGATCATGGACATGTGCATTTTGTCCCACAAAACAGAGTGTTTTTTGATGTTCGGACATGTCGTTGGCGTCCGCGCGGGCAAACTGAGGGGTTTGCCCCTAATGTTATGTAATGTTATGTAATGTAATGTAATGTTATGGAATGTAATATTCTGTATATAATGTTATGTAATGTTATGTAATGTTTTGTAACGTTATGTAATGTTATGTGATGTTATGTAATGCTATGTAATGTTATGTAATGTTAACTGTTATGTAATGTAATGTAATGTAAGGTAATGTAAGGTAATGTAATGTAATGTAATCAATGTATGTATGTATGAATGTTCCAAGCAGCAAACACACATGTGTATATGTGTGTGTTGTGCACGGTACTGATATCGAATGGGCATGAGACACCCGATGCAAGCTGCCACTGAAGAACACGGAACATGGATCTCACCCCTTATGAAATACGCACGTACGGGTCCCCATAAATGAATCCAATACTATACTAGGCCATGGTTTCTTACATTATAAGTATTTAATATTAAGGGGATTTTAGGCTAGCAAAGAAAGCGTTGTTGGACAGAACGCTCAACCGGCCAGGTGTGGTTCTACCAAGTTTCTTCCTCGTCTCTTAGATGCACTCGATGCACACTTGGCCTTTGTTTTCACCGGTGGTTTCAGATAAAATTGACGCATGTTGATCTGTCAAGATTGCCAAGATTGACACCAAAAAAAACGTGACATCTTGGAACTTCACGACCTTCACCCACACAAAGTCCGACAAAACGCTGTGGATCCCCTAAAAAATTGACCGAACCGACCAAGGCCGTGATGGCTGGAAGCTGGGTGATCTTGGCCGTCAGCGGCCGATCCCTCGAAGAAGCACAGAACAGTGGCTGGTTCTTTCAGAAGATTCCGTCCAACGAGCCGATCCTCGGACTTGATATGGGAAAAACACATGGAATGATGACGAATTATGACGAATTATGATGAATTGCATGATGAATTATGATGAATTATGGATGGTACCCTGGTATGGAAAATCACCATTTTGATGGTACCCTGGTATGGAAAATCACCATTTTGATGGTACCCTGGTATGGAAAATCACCATTTTGGACATCAACGAACTAATTGGCCATTTTCCAGTTCGCTTTGTTAGTTTACCAGATGGTATGAGATGGTTTCGGATGAGAACCACACAGACACACAGATGATTTGTCGTTGTTCTTTTATTATAAGTGATGTTACCATCTGCTTATTTAACATAGCCATGGAAAGATCCACCCATTTGTAATGGGTAAACAATCTGTACATGGACCATCTATACCATGGCGAACTGTTAAATAACCAGAGGGTAGATTGAATTACCACATCACATAACACACGCAAACAGTCATGTTGGGTAGTGGATCCATTGGCCTGTTGATGGAGGTTTTCAGACTCTGGCCTTTTCACAAAATATGCTGGAGTTGATTCTGTGCCAGTACCAGCCAGTACCAATATCTAATGTTAGAGATTGCCTAAGTATATTGTTCTTATCAGATACTTCTGATATATATATATATACAACGATATTTGTACCTAAGGATATTGTATATGGATCCAGGGATGTCTATGGCTAAGGTTAGCCACGTGGAAGACGCCCTCGTTTTTTGTTGCCCCAATGATCTCCAAAGGTCAATGCCGAGAGGAAACGAATCATCTAATTATATTTTGTCTGGAATGCCTTTTTTTCTGAATGTGGTGTTGTTGTTTGGAATTCCTACTTTTTCTCTGGTTGGTGGTCTGGAACATTTTGTATTCTTGAATATTGGGAAGTTCATCATCCCAACTGACGAGCATGTGTTTCAGGGGGGTATGTACACCAACCAGATCCAACCAGTATAGAATATACATATAAATCCATATAAATGCCAATTGTGAATTTAGTTCTGATTTTGTTGTGTTGCTTTACACCATTTGTTCTTGTCGTAGATGATCTTCACCCATCCAACATCTTCAACCGACGCCGAAAGCCACGAGCCCGGGAACGCTGATGCTGCTCCCCATGGCAGTGTGCCTTTGTGAGCCAATCTAACATCATCTAACTATAGATATATCATGAAGTACCATGAGTTATCATGAATTATCATGAAGTATCATGAACGATCATGAATTAGCATGAATTATGATGACGTACCATGAACTATCATGAATTATCATGAATTTTCATGAAGTACCATGAAGTATCATGAAGTATCATGACTTATCATGACGAATGATGAAAAATCATGAAAAATCATGAATTATCATGAATCATCATGAACGATTATGAATTATCATGATTTTTCATGAGCTACTATGAACTATTATGAATTATCATGAATTATCATGATATATCATGACATATCCCTGGAAAAAATCTAAGTTCACCTAGTTCTGTGGCTCCCCAAAAAAACCACCCTGCTAGCCTATCACATGCTCTTCAATCAGCGGCTGGGTCAGGTACTTTACCTTCGAGTACATCAAAAGCGTTGATCTCGTGGCATGGAATGTTTTTCCAGATCAGCTGCCTTTGTTCATCGGCATCATGCTGTTCAGTCTCTTGTCGCAACTTTTTCACCCGGGCCAGCACCGAGATTTTTTCTGAGTTTCAGAAATTGTTAGAGATGGGAATGGCTCAAAATCATCAACACGTCACGAATGGACACCAACAATTGACCAAAACACGGCTACGTCTGAGCGGTCTGAAGTTTTTTAGGCCCGTGGATGCGCATCCCAGTTACTATGTAAGTGTATGTAAGAACATGTAGGAACCACATTATAGATTATATAGATATACACATATACAATTATACAATATAAATATATATATATATATATTGGATATATTGGTATATATTGGATATACGGTATACCTCAGTTACTAGCGTGATTTCCACGTCAGAATCTCAGGTTGCTTGCATGTCCCTGTGAATGTGCCGGCCTTGGCGGCAGTCACAAAAGGCAAGCAGGACGCAGCTCCGATGGATCGTTCATCTCTGTGGAGCCATGTCACCTAGCAGATGTGCGGCCGATATTTTTCAGGCCGATTTTTTTTTCAGGGAATATCCCCAGAAAATATGGCCAAACATACCAGAATACCTGAAATTCCATTTTTGGTATTTGTTGAATATGTCAGGGGATATCCCCAGAAAATATGTTGTTGGAAATTCCCGGCCAAACATATGGTACGTACTACAGTACCACAGTAGCTCAATGAGTTGGATCCTGAAGATCTCCCATTGAGTGGGTAAAAGAATGGGAGATAAACCACCGCCAGCCATGGGTCATAGGTCATGACGGCCATGACGTCAAATATCTGGGTAGCATTGCCAAATATTCGCGGTATGTTACGATTACCCATTTAAGGGAATATTTTGGAATGGTCAGTTCATAGCACCGATAAACAAATGGTGATGACTGGGGGGTGGTAAACATGACAGCCAGTTTTACCCACGGTGATTTTACCAGGGTACGTCAAACAACCATGATACTTCGCGTCTACAGTAAAGGTTTAGTATTATATACCCTTTGGTTATTTAACATAGCTATGGAAAATGGCCACTTTATAGATGATTCTTGATGATTTACCAGAAATTAAATGGTGATTATCCAGTTCGCTACGTCAATTTGAACCAGCAATCACGAGAATAAGGGCGAATCCGCGCTGAAAAACACAACTGGGGGGTCAACAGCGCGGGGTATGTGTAATGGTGCGCCAGGACATCGACGCTAGCCTGATGGCCCATGGTGTGGCCAATTTGCTATCTGCCTGCTTTGGGTCCTTACAGACCTACATGACCTTTTCCTCCAGTCACTCAGAGTCTCAGAGTTCAAGGATCTGAGAATGTTTTAGAGAATGTTTATAAACGCATTCAGCAAATTTATCAAGCCGCCCAAGAAAATAGAAAATAAGATCCTACCTAGATGAAAATGGTGGTACATTGTTTTTCTCTATAGACTTTCTGGTCACTCTGAGGCTTCCAGGAAACATGTTCACACGCGTGAACCTCGTACGGATCTGGCTTCACCTGAAGCTCCAAACGGTGGACCCTCCGTTTGTACCCATAAACATCGTGTTTGATCCCATCATTTTTGTACTTTAACATACTTTAGCCATCTTTAACTTTAGCCATCTTTAACTTTAAGCATGTTTTGGGGCATTTGGAGGGTCTAGGTAGGCTTTACCACATCAAGTACAAGCCGGGGCGATTTGGATGTACTCTCTGGCGCAAGCTGGAAAAAAACACATTCGGTTCGATGAATTTACCATTCAAAACATGCATTTATAGATGATTTTCCCAGCTATAAACCTCCATTTACAGATGATTTTCCCATGTCTTCCCACTAAAATGCCCATTTATAAGGGATTTTCCAGCCGTGTTTGATGACTTTGGTAACATGTCTGGCCAAGTTCCATTTTGGTGGATGATGGATTGTAGACGATTATAGTATCTTTCTTTCAAATCTTGGACATCGAAAAATTAAAAGAACGCGCCTTTCAACCACGGCAAGCTATACATAATATATATATATATACACATACATACCTACATACATATACATCCATGCATGCATGCATGCATGCATGCATACATACATGTATATATATATATATATATACACGAGGCCATGATTTACCGGCCCTTTTTTTGTTCGCAACCGCGAGGTTTCTTGTATTACAAGTGCGGTGGACGAGGACAGGTGAGCAGCATTCTGCTGGCCTTGCTGTTACTGTGGTGTATTCCTTGGATCCCCAGCATCATCATCCGCTTGCCACGAGTAGTGGCCGGGCAACTGGGCCACGAAACGTGCGTTGCGAGTTGCACGTTGCACGACGCCGGCAGATATGGGGGGTTCAAAAATGGGGGATAGCCCTAAATTCACTCTTTTTTGTTGGAGATGATGGTTTCCATCAATGGGAGGGATACCCCCAAATCATCCCAATTTTTTGGGGAGAGTTTCCATGAAGCATCCAGCGGGCTAGGTTCATGTCATCATCCCATACCTGATTTGTCAATGGATGAAAGGTTACAGCTAAATCGATCATATCGAAAATCCATGGCTAAACCTAGAAGCCTATGGGGTGCCCTAGTGCGACCATGGGACATCATGCGACCCTGGGATTCTGGCATGGCTCAGTGATCCCCAGTTGGGGCCACTCATAGCAATTTTCCACCATGCAGCACCTATAAATACGGTTGGTGGATGTTGGTGGTGCCACCCTAGGTATAAGTTGATTTGGAACAGCCATGAACTTTAGATATATCTGCCATAAACACCCATAAACCACAGTAAGTTCTTCTGTAGGGAAGCCGTTTTGACCCATCCTGCAGGTGGTTTTAGAAAAAAGGCCTTCAAGAAGAAATTCAGGTGTTCCGGTATGTCTTCCTGAAAAAAACAATCCAATGACATAAGACTCCCCACACAAAACTCACGAAAAAAACGTTTTATGTGTGTTTTATTCAGATGGTTGATGATATATCTAGCATAAATCCAACAGTCATAGCAGAGTATATTCAAATAAAGACAATCGATGGTATAATGCATGTGAATATCCGTATTACGGATCTTTAAATTTGCAACATATTTACTATTTTAGTTGGTATAACATTCACCATAGGTTACTGTAAATAGTGGATTCACCATAGATTTACCATATAGAAATCATTCGAAATCGTCTATCCCTAAGGTAGAAAACCCTGAGGTGATGATTTACCACTAATATTCACCACAGATTGCGCAAAAATCGCATACCAAATCTCCACCAAAATCTAAGGTGCTGAATGATTTACCATAACTCACTATAGATTCAGCATAGATTTACAATAAATGGAGGTGTGAATGAGATGTTCCAGCCATGTCATCAATTTAGTTTTTCTCTGGCAAACTAAAAGAAATATTGAACCTCACCATGTTTATAGGTAAATCCTTTGGGCCATGGCTTCCAGTTTGCAGGCTATTAGTCATTACTAGAGGATATATCTGATACAATCTTCCCACTACATCCATAAATCAATTGGTTATATCCCAATTGAATCCCAACCACCATGAAATCATCATTTTCAGAAAAGCACCCTCCTGTTTACTCCACTGTTTACCCCACTGTTTACATCCAGCCTGAGGTGTTTGATGATGCACATCGGTGTAGAGCTGTTCTTCGAATCGGTCGTGGACACCCTACCTGGCCTGGATTGGTTGGAGTGTATCATGCTTGTGGCCATAGCACTGATGTGCGCCTCGGCGATGTCAGGATCTTTGAGGTATATGATCTATGATACATCATTATACCTTGATGTTTTGGGCATATTGTACATTGTTTCGAGATGTATTAAGATGTTTGGGATATGTATACACATTGCACATACGTATATATAATCATATATATCTATTATATTACATACATATATTATATTACATTATATATATACATATGTATAGATAGATATAAAGTGGCCTACAAGGCCGACTGACTTTTTGAAGGCCCACATGTTTAGGCAAATATACCATGATATGGGATCTACCCCAGATGTTGTTGAAGTTCACAAAAGTTTTTCACTCTGACCGGCTCTGGTTGGTGCATTACCTTGGCAGATTTGGCTGAGTCTCTTCGAGTGATCCCCACCCTGAAACACTTTTGCGACATAGTTTCTGACATACCATCTGCAAGTGTATATATATATGGCATATTTATTTTGGCATTCTATCTGACATTCTTTCTGGCATATCTTTGACATTCTATCCGACATTCGATTTGGCATCTATTCTGACAAACTTTCTGGCATATATTCTGACATTCTTTCTGGCATTCTATCTGGCATCTATTCCGACATTCTATCTCGCATCTTTTCAGGAATTCATGCTGGTATTGTTTCTGGCATAGAATCTGGCATATCTTCTGACATTCTTTCTCGCATTCTATCTGGTATATCTTCGGAGATTCTTTGTGGTTGAAGTCCGGTGGGGAACACTCTGATCCGGAAATCGCGGTTGAAGTCCGGCGTGAAACATTTTGATCCGGAGCTTGCGGTGGAGGTCCTCCAGAGGTTGCTGTTGGGGTCCGGCGGGGAACACTGCAATCTAGAGCTTGCAGTTGAGGTCCGGCGGAGGAAGGGGGAAGGAAGGAGGAAGGAGGAAGCGGGATAAAATCTAACAACCCTCATCTGACAGGTGGGGAACAACGGACATGAGATAGAACTCATTTGCTTAACTTGGGCAAGACCCAAACATATACCACGATGACCCAAACATAACAGAAACCCTTTCGTATGCAAGCCATCAACACATCAGCTCCATCAGCTCATGGTACCCTCTGGTAAACCAACAGTTTGCCATTGAAGCCATGGCCCATTTAGTTCGCTGATTTACCCTTTCTAAAAGATGGTGATAAAGCATATATGTTTGTGTTATTTTAACAAATATATGTTCGTGGATTTACCCACATACAAATTGTGTTTTTCCATCGCAAACTGTTAGTTTACCATAGGTTTTGAGTTTTTTCCCCACCTGCCAGGTGAGGGTTGTTAGATTTTATCTAAGTTGCCTGCTCCTCCTCCTCTCCTCCTCCTCTCGTCGTCCTCCTCCTCTCGTTGTCCTCCTCCTCTCGTTGTCCTCCTC
>Ga0126342_10005942_pt1 | contig 21490 bp, 12 predicted proteins | sample Cyp1metagenome_FD_92528 | JGI IMG/M metagenome (GOLD analysis project Ga0126342, IMG submission 92528) | Coral microbial communities from Lord Howe Island, Old Settlement Bay, Australia - Cyphastrea 1 metagenome | ecosystem: Host-associated > Invertebrates > Cnidaria > Coral ... | reverse complement strand
GGTCCAGCAGTGCCCACTGCGCGCGGAAGTTGGCGAAGAGATTGGCGAAGAGTTGGCAAGGCGGAAGTGGACGTGGAAGTGGAGGCAGAGGTGGTGGAGGAGAAGGAGGAGGACGAGGAGGAGAAGGAGGAGGACGAGGACGACGAGGAGGACGAGGAGAAGGGGAACAACTGCGATAAAATCTAACAACCCTCACCTGGCAGGTGGGGAACAATCGAATACTACTTTCATGGAACCATTATGGTTTTGATTAGTTTCCAGGAATTATCATAGTCTAACATGGGAATCCTTATTTACAATTTACCAAAACAAGGGGATGAGGATACAGGGGATTTTGGCCACTGTTCTTGAAACATAACACCAGTTTGGTGGAAATTTGAGATGCAAGGAAGGCAAGATTGTCCCATGGGAACATGATTAAGAACGCATTCAAAACCACGTCGAAACTTTTAAAACCCTTGTCCAAGTGCAGCAGGACATCCTTAATGATTGCCACTGAAGCCATCTTCCCATGAAAGGTAAGCTGCTTGAACAAAGCTGAGCTTTGGGGGGTTCGGTTCAAAAGCAACTTGCAATTCACCTTTTCCAGTGGCTCTGTCTGCACCTTTCGAAAATCCCCAAGGCAACACAAGAATCCCGTGGGGTTCTTCAGGTCCATGGCAACGAGGATCTTGAGGAACAGCTTTTGGTCCTAAGATAGCACAGTGATAACCCTGTTACTTTACACATTCAGGACAGAAACATCATAACAACCCATGACAACTCATATATCGCAACAAGTAGGTGGTCCCATGACAGAATTGACTTCAAACGAATTTTTGAATGAATATGAACTGAAATTCCGAGGTGTTTTTGAACTGCTCCTCCATGGGCTGTGTCAACATCTCTTGAAGGTCATCGGAAACGTTCTCTTCGGGCGTCGGGGCTGCATCACTGGGTTTCCTAAACCGGGGTGTCTGGAACAGGTCCTCATCAGTTTCTGCTTTCTGTGTTTCACCTTTTCCTTTGCTGCTTTCCTGTTGTGACTCTTTTTCCTCAGCCCCACTGTCTTGATTGTCATTATCTCTCTCATCCTCATGTTCCGAACCAGAAGAAGAGTAAGAGCTCTTGGGGGCCGACTTCTTTCGAGGTTTGGATGGCATGGCCTTCTTCGGTTTCTTTTCACTTTCCTCTTCCGAGGATTCCTCTTCCTTTTTCCTTTTCCCTGTTTCATCTCGGGTGATCTCAGGAATTCCAAACATTTGCTTCATAGACCGGTGTTTTTTCTTTTGAAGCTTGACATTCCATTGTTCTAGCTCTTGGGTTGCTTCATCTTTCAAGTCCTGCACTTTCTGTCTGGCAAGTTCAGCCAAGTCTGGGTTCTGTTTGATACGACTCTGTATCTTCGTCACTATTGAGGTGCGAAGAGACTGGAGGTTCTCAAAATTGCACATGGTACTTTTGCCGTTCTTGTCCGCAAGAAGCCTTAGTTCGAATGTGCAATCTAGTCAAGTATACTGAGACATTCACACAGGTTTGTGTCTTTACCTGCAAACCTCAACATGTTTTGGTCCAAATGTTAGTCGCTAGAATCAGATCGTGCAGAAACAGGAAGCCTCGAAATCTTGACTGACCTTATCAACTCTGAATAAAAAAATGAAGCTTGCAGTTTATTTAATATCGAAAGGAAAGTAGCTTCAACAGCTTGATCAGTCGTCCTTTCCATTTGCTCTCTGTAGCACGTTCAATCTGCTGCGCAAGCTCTTTCGCTTTGGATGCCTCACCCTCACCCTTCTTGGTTTTCTGTGTCTCCTTGCGTCTGAGTCCCGTGAGTTCACCTCCGATTTCGAAGAGGTCCATCACCGTCATAAAGGGAGCTGAGGCACTTGGGTGTGCGATGATGTAGACGATCTGCTCCTGAGCGCGTTTAGATAAAATGGATCAATGACCGAAGTAGGGGCCTATGAAAAGAAAAAAAGGGCCCGCAATTGTCAGCCACGACTACAACTAAACCAGACACTTTTTTGGGGGGTATCTTCATTGTTTGAGCAGTAGCAGTTTGAGCCACAACATATAATCATATCTAAGCCATACTTTTTGAGACTTGTTACGTGACGTTAAATTGATTTCTTGATACTTTGTTTCAAAACTCTGCTGAAAATATTCTTCGGTGGCAAAGTACATGAGCATGCATTCACGGCTCTATTTTGGGTCATCACAACAATGATTTTAGGTTCTTCTATGCTTCCAAAAGACCAACCAAGATACAACAGCCAACCCGCCCTATCTAGTCCAAACACGACTTACAGTAGAGAAGTGAGTTAAGCAAGATATATGCATTACATTAAAAACTCCTTGGACCCCTTCTGTGATTGAACCATTCACCTGCATTAGTATTCCAAATGAGGCACTGATGGGGGGTATATGGAGGTATTTGCATCTAGATTGAAACAACAAGGATGATAATAAGTAGGGCTATAATGACTAATCATCAATAGGCTTGCGTAAGGATTAAAGCTTTGCTCCCTGCTATCTACTAGCTTTAGAACGAGGAACCGAGCTTCTGGCTTGAGGTCATCTATGCGAACCAGATCACGCAAACCCAAGTGTTTAGGTTTCAGACCACACTGTAGCTGCAGTTCCTCAAGGCCTATCTGTGCACACTCGTCTGAGGACTCTGAACTAGAAGAACTAGACTTCTTCTTCTTCTTCTTGTCTTTCTTCTTCTCTCGCTTGGTCACCTCTGGGTCGTTATCCTGCAAGATTTTGTTGGCCATGTCCACCTGTAGGCAACAAGAAGGAGTGAAGACCCTCTGGGCATGTCAGAAGGGTGGGACTAAACGTTGGTTGGTAAACTCGTTTTGGTTAAATTTGATACCCCTGTCTGAGCTTGAAATGGACTTCTAAATGTCTAGATTTCCAGTCTATAATTTAGATAGATCCATATTTTTTCGCTCCTACATAAATGGGCATGGGCCAAAATTAGGTACCCCAATTTTTGGATTGCTAACATTATTAAACATAGACTTAAATCTGTGGTCCCCCCAGGCCTTTAATTTTGACCCATACCCAATAGAATATATATATATATATGCATGTCCTATTTAAATATCATATATATATATATATACAGAATTGTATCAATATGCGCGTAAGACTTTTATTAATATAGTGTAGTATTGCATATAAACACATCTGTATCACTAGGTTTCAAACATGTATATATGTATATAATATAAATAGAACATGACATACACATAAATGATCACTTTGATTTTTACTTATTTCATTTTGTATGTCAGTCAAAATACTACAAATATCACATATAAATATCCAACATATACCATTTACATCTTAGATATTTCATTTTTATATGCCCACCTTACATATATCATATACATATTTTTACAGATATATATCTTACTCATATCTTTTAGTTATCTTACATGTATCATGTATGTTCAAATGCCATACATCTTTATATATCTAAATGTCTACATGTCAAACCATGCTAAGTTAAGATTATTAACCCCCCCCAATCAGGAAGGCAGGTACCTAGGGAGAAGGTTCTGCTAAGGTTGAACACCTAAATACTCGACCTCGTAAGTTGCAGTCATAAGAGACCATTTTCGAATTGAAATCTATCTGCTTTCAACTGATTTGCCTTTTAATCCTAGAAGAAATCTGAAGATTTAAATTCATATCAGTCTGCTTTTTAAACCTAGAAAACAATCTGAAGATTCTTGAAGGATTTCAATTGATATCAGTCTACTTTCACGTGATTTTTCATAAAAACCTAGAAGAAATTTAAGGATTTGTAAGCAAGGAGTTCAATTTGCTTTTCCTTTGAAACCTAGAAACTTGAGGAAAGGCAAAGATTCAAATTGATATCAATCTGAATTCAATTGATTTCCCTTGTAGGGTTACAAGAAATCTGAATGTTTGTAAGGATTTCAATTGCTATCAGTTGATTTTCCTTTTATGCCTAGAAGAAATCTGAAGATTTCGATTCATGCCAATCTGCTTTTAATGGATTTTCCCTTAAAACCTAGAAGAAATCAACAGGTTCTTGAAGGATCCAATTGATATCAATCTACTTTCAACTGATTTCCTTTTTAATCCTAGAAGAAATCTCAAGATTTCCAAGTAAGGATTTCGGCTTGTTTTTCCTTTTAAACCTAGAAGGAAATCTGAGGAAAGGTAAAGATTTCACTTGATATCAATTTACTTTCAGTTGGTTTTCCTTTTAAGCTTAGAAGAACTCTAAAGGAATCAAGGGTGTTTATTTAGGTGAGAACCTTGCCTATGATTTGGTGGGGGCATGGGCTCATGGGGGTAGCCTTTGAGAGCTTCTCAAAGTCATGCTTTTAAAAATATTTTAAAACGATTTAATAATAAGATATCGATCATGTGGGAAAGCCTTTTTGCAGTGTAGCCAAGTAGCCAAGAATTTGATTGGAACCAAGATTGCAAGACTGAGCCTGTGAAGTCACAAGTCTGTGAATGAAAAGTCGCAGAAAGGCTGGTGCCAACGCAGCAAGAAAGTAATCACTCAACTCGAATGATTGTGGTTTGTGTTGGGCCAACAGAACCGTTTGGGTGAGCCTCTGGGGTTAGAGCCAGCCAGCAGCTATGTGCAGTGAAAAAAAGCAATGAGCAGCATGGGGGGAAGAGTTGGGGACAGCAAGGGTTTATCAGCGTCCATGAGATACAACAACTACAGTCACCATGGCTACTTTTACAAAACTTAGTTTTGACTATATATCCAACAATTGGGATTTCCTGTGGTGGACCACACATCGGGCGACTCCCCCTCCCCCAATTGAATAATCATGGGGGGTCAGCCCAGTTTAGTATTGCTAAACCATTCTTCCTGGGTGGTGGCTGCTTAATCCCTAATAGATTTATAATCCCTACTTGACACTCTGCCATATATCATATACAATACTGTATGTATATGCAAAATAATATAAACAAATAAATACAATATACATATACAAATTTGAATATATATATATAATGTTGCCTGGCCTTCATACCTCTCATAGACTCGTCGAGCATGGTTTCCATAGTGGCTGCTGAGGACGCAGTCGTAGAGGCTGCGGCCCCTTTAGGACCCTTATTTTTTTCACCCAAACCTGTTGGGGGTTTTCGCTTCCCAGCCATGTGGAAATTCCGATGTCCTCTACTGTTTGTAAAGGACCAGGACCTAAAAAGGTCCCAAAATCGTTCCTCTGAGCCTACAAAATATATGCGTAACTATTTCAGAACAATGCTCACCGATCTTTGAAGGAGCAGCGATCAGTTACCAGTTAAGTAAACAAATTGACAGCTAGATCATCTGTCAGCAGCAATGCAACTCTGAACCGCATTTGAACATGTTCAATTCAATAATATGAGCGTGTGCTTTTCAGGAAACAGCATCTTGCAATCATTAGCAACAATAGTTAGTAATTTCTAGGTGCATTGGCAGCTTTGTTTTCGGCCCTTGTGATGAATGCTGCATCGATTTTAAATTGAATCACCGTTTTTTCACGGTGAAGAAACTGACTTCAAGAAAACAAACACTTGGTTTTCCTGTTCGTTCACTGAGAACACCAGGGCAACAACATGGGATTTGTTTGTCTCTACATCCTGCAAATTGTAATAGTGAGCCTCGAAGTGATTGACCCAGCCAGCTGCCTGTCCCTGAAGACATGACTCCAAGAGAGAGCCCTCGGGCGAAGGGCAGTCAAGGTCCTGTGCTTCTATCCAGTATGGTGCGATGTAAAGGTCAGCCAGCGTTTTAACATCCTTTCCCACTGGCCATTGCAGGAAGCGATCATACTTAGAGGAGGCCATGGTATCTTTTTCTATGAAATTGAGCCGTTTTATCACCTGATCCAGTCAAGTTGTTCTTTTTTCAGTCCAAGTGGCAAGGAAAGGTCCAACGAACAAGCAACTAAAAATGTAACATGTAATGTATAGGTGTTGATTGACTGTTTGCTTCCCTCAAAAAAACAAAAATATGTTCCTCCAACGATGTAACAAAAACTTCCTTCACATAGTTCACAGATATTGGAAAACAAATGACCAATTTACCCATTTTGCTTGTCGCAGATTAGCACTTGCAGTGTCAAAGCCTCAGTTGGGCTCTATGTGGCAGCATACATCCTATGATACACCATCCCATAATCTACCCGATGCATACCTCTAGGTCAGAGGATGGCTTCAAAATCAAGCGCCCTTCGCTGTTCACTAGATGAAAATTATCCCAATTCCAAATTTAATGGCCCTATCAGAAAAGTAGAAATTTTCCAAATAAAAACGATGATTTTAAAAAGGCACAATCCAACCTTCTTACATGGGGGGGCATCGGAAATTCAGGGCATTGACAGTAGCCATCACTTCGAAAAGCTTCAAGGGAGGTCATCAAACAGCGAACCAAGAACATCCAAACAATTTTTCAGGTCTTTTTGATTCGAAACACCTCCCTCTCTCCCAAGATCCAGAAAAAGAAGGCCAGCTAACCAGTCAACTCTAAGACTGCTCAGCTCGCACAGCCACTGTGTCGCCTTAAGTGGCCATAAGGGTTAAGTTGTTAATTTCATTGAAGGGTCCCATTGGAAATGCAGTAGACGGGTCAGACATACTGGGCAAAACTTCGAGGGCTTAGTATAAAAGGTTTTTCCCTTTCTCAAGCTTCCAAAATCTTGCACCGAGATTAAAGTAAGTATGTGCATGTTTGGGAATATATCCCGATCGAACCTATCTAATCGCTGAGGATGATTCACAGGAAACATAATCTTGGAAACATAACTGTTTGGGTGCTTTCCAGGTACAATGGGGTATTTCAACAGAACTCTAGCAATCGTGATATTCCAAGTCTTGGGGATTGTAACAATGACAATGGTTTTACTCAGCTAATGGGACCTCCAAGTGGAACCTTTGAAATTGAGGTAACCATTTTCAAATTTCAAGATTACAGAATAACCTGGCAAATAGTAGGGTACTATGATTTCTTGGCTTGTTGTCTACTGCACACTTTCAGTGTATTTCATTGATTGGTTTGCCAAGGCACACAACACAGCAGGTGCTTGGGTGGGCCCACATCAAGGATAATAGCAGCTCCTGGGATCATTGGCCAATAAGCGCATGAAAAGGGGTTTGGGTGAAAACATGAATCATGCGTCTTTGGTTGATGACTATTGCTGGCCTAATACATTAGACAGGCATCCTTTATTGGTTCTTTACTTATTTATCATCCCTGGATTTGTCTTCGGTTAGATTAGGTGTTACTAGTTACTCCTTCCCCCACTTCCCAGCTACTTGGTGTTATCCAAGCTTCCTCCTGTGCACACGCCGATGTATGCCAGCCTTTGAGCACCCCAAATCTCCTGACCAGACAAGTGCAGGGCCAAAGCCAATGTCATCTTTATTTTTTGTGGGTGCAGCGAAACTTACCCCCAATGGAAAATTGAAATTGAATGGTTATCATGTTTGGGATGCTTTCATAGCTGCTGCCTCCTTCACAGAGAAGTCAAATCCAAACATAATCAAAGGACAAAACGCAAACCCTTGGCAGCTAGTGATTAGAGACATTGGTGCTGGTCACTTCTTTCAATTATTTCGCAGCTACACTGCAGTTACATCTAAACTTTCCTTAGTCGTTCAGTGCTAGTCTCCTTGTCTATGGGTCTTCAATCCAGGTGTCCGCGTCCACCTCGTCGATAGAACGCTTCACCTAATGGAAGACATTTCGCAAACAAATATGGGAGATCTAAAAAACATTATCACTTGTCATTTCCTTTGATTGACTAGACACAACTTCAGAATCTTCTGAAAACATCAATCACAACTGATGATATTGAGCTCTCTTGGGTTGCAGCACTGTAGTAGAACTTGAATCATTAATCTTTGCGATGATTTTCTGAGAACACTTCAAAGTCACCATTGGTTAGAATATATTTGGCAACTAGCCAGCTGAGGTAGATTCCAGAAAACAACAGCAATACCAAACCCTGCCTGGCCGAAAAACCGTTGCACAAATCGGTGAACGGGACCAGCAGCAGTAGACGAAGAAGACGACGAAGCCGTGGTACTTGGTGTAGAGGATGTAGACCCAGCTGCTTCCTGCCGAAGGAATTGATCTGACCTTTAACTTCTGATTATTTATTATGTTTGATTTTTTCCAAACCAACAAGGGATAGCCACAACATGTTATTGTTTATGCCATGGCACTCTTTGTCTCTTCAGGTTTAAGCACAAATAGCCACATGCATTTGATATACTGAAATGGAATGTATGATTCACTCAAATTCTTTACCCCCTGAAACGTGCTCTTCCCCTAACAGAGTACCATATCTTGTCACTAGTATAAGGGCTTCAGAAGTACAAAGAAGTACCACATTTTTGAACCCTAATGATGCATCGAATGATGATTAAATACCATATATAGACATGTAGGGTATATACAGCTGAGGTGATTAAATTGACATTGCGTTTCTCCATGTGTCAAATTGGAACCCATGTTTTGATCTTGAATTATTTACTAGATTAGTTATTAAATAATCTCACCACGATTCATGGGCTAAGTATCTGTTGGCATTTGACTCTTCATTTTCATCTTAGTAACGGTGGTGGTGAAACCAGGCCTCTGCCCGAGGACCTTCAGAATCAGCGTCAGCAGTAGGCACATCAACGTCCCATCCAGGATCAGCTTCATATGGGCCCAAGAGCTCAGCGCCCTCCTGATTGGTAGCAAACAAAGACAGGAAAAAACGAAGCTAACCCGCTTTGTTGCGCATAACCCTTCAATACCTCCCTGGTCTCATATTTTCTCCTCCTACAAAATGGGCCAAAACAGATGAACATGTTTAGCGCAAACCACACCGGTTTCCAGTCCGGCAAGACAACTTCGCCCTCTGGTGGTAAATCTCTCACCAGTTGGTCAGCAAAAGCATGGAGATCATTCATAGCTTCAGGTGTAACCGCTGGATTTAGCCCATAGGCCTGAGATGCGGCAGCAACACCAGCGATGAATTATCTTATTATCTTCACAATTCCTTTAGTTTCACACAGCCCCTGTCCTTCCCTAAAGAGCTTCTCACTTCCTACCCTTTTGGCAGGCAAACGCATGAGAATGTTAATTGTTGCTCACTCCCCAGCGTGGTGATTGTCAGCATTTTGTTTCCCAGCATTGTTCAAGATGGTAATGTTGAAACCATTTTGTTTTGGCACTGCACATCTTTGTAGGTGAGCACTCCCTGAAATATAAAGGTGCTGACACTAATTAAATGCCAATGGATCCTGGGCAGCAATTCATGATACATCAAGCTTAGAAACAAGGGGATGCTGACTAGGCTCCACATAAGTTTGGTGTGCTTTCCATATTGCTTGGCCAAAAGCTTTGGGATATGCCGATGAATTGGCAAGGCGATTCTTGTTGCCAGTCACCCACCTCAATTTGCCCAAGGCAGCAAACCAGCTGTTCTGGATATTTCTGAAATTTCAAGACAATTGCATTGGTTGGCATACTGCCGAATATAAAAATCTATTTGTTGACTATGGGTTGCCTTTTGGGGTCTAATTTTGGCACAGAATCAAGAGTATTGACCAATCAGTTCTTGTTCTTGTTTGGGATGATCCCCATAGACTGCTCTATTCCCCAACCAAACAATAGTGCCTACGGATTGGCAAATATTCAATGAATTGCCAGTTCTCAAGGGTAGTAATAGTGAAGGTTCAGATCGAAAGTTGTTCCATTAATTAGGCAAGAAATGCCACGCCCAAAACCTACTAGACAATCTCATTTTGATCAATAAATAGTTTGGTCCAAACATTTCCTGGGAACATAAACATGATTTATGATAGGATAGGCTCAAAACATTGAATACGGAGTGGGAATCTAAAGAACGACCCTTAGCCTTGACCCAAAACATTCACTACATAGTTTGCTGGGACCGTCATTGATTCAATACTAACCAAAATAGTTTACGAAAATGCCTAGATGCTTGGATCCTTTATCCATCACCGCGCGTGTGCGCCGAGTACGCGTATCTGGCCACGCTCTCCTACGGATCTCCATGAGATAAGCCAACCCTGGCCACGCTCCCCTCAGCTCTAACGGTTTTGATGATGCAGCCCCAAATGTTCGAAGCCATACGATAGTGCGACTCATGCCCATGGAGGTTGCTCTGATATGTTCGAAAATTGCAGCCAATCGGATAGTCGAAGATCAAAGAGTTCATCTTAGTGCGTGTGTGTGTGTGTGCCAAAAATGCAGGACATGAACATATTCAGTCACATCGATAGCTACCCATGTCAAGGGAATGGGGTAAAAACAAGAACTGATGAATTTAAAATTAGAATAAGAAGGAACAAAGAATCATCATCAGAACGCTGCAAAGCCCAAGTTGCTGGATTCTCCAGCAGCCAAGGGATTGACAACCAATCTAGCAGCGGTAGGATTACCAGAGCCAGCACCTCTCCAGTTGCATTCCCCGTGGCAACGAAGCCCACAGACTCATCGCCATACAGGTTTGCCTACACTCTGCTACAAAGTTGAAATTTCAATCAAAATGTTACTTGTACTATTCCTATTACCCTCAAGCCAATTAATCAACGACACTATTAGCAACTTTATGTTCGGGCCGGGATGTTTTCGAGACAAACCCTGTCCTTCGTCCTTTTCGAGGTGTGAGTGGAAACAAAGCGTAGGAAACTTGCACAAGTAGGCTGAATCATTGATAGCCCATTTGGTTTCGTCATCACCAAATTGGTACCCAACTCCTTAAGCCCTTGCTCTGTGTGACAATTCATCGATTTGGAGCGACGGATGTCGAAGCAGTAGCCCAACCCCGAGGCATTGGAAAGGGATCCAACCCCTCCAAAGATCTCTGCAGTTTCCCACATGGGTCCCTTCAGGCCAAGATCATCAGCAGTCCTCTTTCTCCGACCTTAACTTGAGACAAAAGAACGATCGAAAAGACAATGAGTAGTGTATATAGTGTATATAGTGTAGCTGGTACCTGAGACCACATGATCAAAGCAAAAAAGGAGTTGATTGATCGTCCTCAGAAAATCAGAAGGTTCCTCAAGTTATTTCCAGGCACGTTCTTCATCAGCTAGGATGGGGTAGAGGCCAATCAGATAGGTCTGAAGCTGCAAAAGAGTCAAGGCTGGAGGCCGCACCATTGTCAAAGGTCGAGGAAAGACAATCACCGAATGAGCTAAGGAAAACAGCTACAGGAGTGAAAATATGGTGCCAAACACATCAGACCACAAATCCAAGCAACACCCCTGAGACAGACACTTCCTCTGAGATAGACCACAAACGAGCGAGAACCCTCATCCAGCCCTTCGAATAGATGTAATCAGTTATCAGTAATATTATCAATGGTTATCCATGATGCTCCCAAATAGATTGAACTATTTCATTTCCCAATAACATCTCCCAAATGAGTCGTTCTCCCAAACTGATCCCAAACTTGATGATCATAAATGACGGATTATGCCACTCTTATCCCTTCTTTTTTGGCTATTCCATTTTGTTCTTTCCAGGGCCGCCGTAAACAGCCGTGCCGAACCACCAGGCGCCCGAACACCGTGCGACCGAAGAGGCCGAAGAGGCCGAAGAGGAGGCACTGGGGGAGGTTAGGATGTTGGGATAGGTCATCAGCATCAGCTGGGATAATAACCATACAATGTTGGGATATGTTGGATAATAACTGGTTGGTGGTTTGGAACATGAATTTTATTTTCCCCAATACTTGGGATGATTATCCAAACTGACTAATATGTTTCAGAGGGGTTGAAACCACCAATTAGATAACTACAACATACTATAACCATATAATGTTGGGAGAATCATTGATTTACTTTTAACTTTCCCTGATCATTGTCATCATGTTCCCCAACGTCAGCATTGTCATTGGATTGGTTTTGGGAACATAGACATGGGAAAACCTGGTTTCTTTGATGGAAACAAGAATGGTGTCCGGTTTCGATTTGCCCTTCAATCAATCCGCATATGTGAAAGATAAATACAACATAATGCAACGAGGAAATATTTGTAGAAATGATGTTTTTCACTTGTTCAAACGATGTTATATCTAAAATCTTTCGAGAAGGCTTCGCTAGTTGCTTTAAATGCTATTCTGATTATGTAGAAAGATTTGAAAGTCGTATCCCAGTCTTGTTGATGGGAAAAACCATGGTTCCCCTCAAATGTTTCATGAAAACCAACCCATATATTTAGATTTAGATGATTTTAGATTTTAGATGATTTTAGATGTATATTAATTAGTCTGGATTCCCATGTTCGCTGTTAAGTCTCAATATTTCCCCGTTTCCCACAATTGTAAAAAAGGACCTGGAGTCAGATGAGGAGTACTACGAGGCCGGACCTGGGCCTTGAGTCTTCGATATGGTAATGCTGGTCGTGATGGTGGTTTGACGGTGGTTTAGTGACAATTTCATGATGGTCTAGTGATGAGTCAATGGTGATCTATAAAGGTGACTCAATGGTGATTTAATGACGGTTTCATGGAGGAACTAACCGTGGTATGAAGAACATATTGAGATACAGCATGATATAACATGATTTATATAACCAACAATATACGTATATGGGCTCGTCTAAGCCCCCCAAAAATAGCAATGTCCATGGGGACAATGATGATAATCCAACTTGCACGACGTTCATGCATGGACAAACAGACACCGAGATTACTGCACGCGCACGCAGACATTTACGTAGTCGCCTATACTCTATTCACAATATATCACAATATAATCACACAACATTAAATCAGAAAGAACCTTGTACATGTAGAATCACGTAGAATCACATGGAATCACACAACATACAGCCCCATGAAATCACACAACATACAGTCCCATCACATAGCGTACAATCGCATACAAACACATACTAATACACGCATTGTACATATACATAAACAATTATGATATAATCATATATAATTTACTTATATATATATATTTATATATATACAGTATGTATAAAATATACACATGTTTATTTCATATCGATGCAAGGCAAGTACAGCAACACTATCCCAGGCGCGTCGTGTGACGCACCTGGGCCCAGCACTGACTGAGTGAGACGTCGAAAAACGCCCTTGGGGCCGGGAGCCTCCGGGAGCCTTGGGGCTTGGGGCCGGGTCAAGGCTTAGGAGTTCCCGCAACGCGAAAAAATGGGGGATCCCTATGGAGATTTGGTGGGGATGCGGTTACCTCATGATCTTCATGTTACTTCACCCGTTGCCTTGGGGAGTACAGTACATGTTGGGACCAGGTCATGCCAAGACAGAGCCCATGGGCCATGAAATCGAAGAACTCCAAGGTCAGAGAACAATTTGGACGATTGTCCATAATTGGGTGTTGTTTTTGTTGGTGCTATTTTGAGACTCAGATGTGGATTCTCGGAAATGTCGACCGAATTCAAAGGTACCACAAAATCATGACTATTCGGAGGCTTAGTATATGTGTTTCCGCACTTCTATAAATCTTCTAGAGCCTTGAGAATCAGCAAACACTGTGATTTTGGATTTGTTGTCAATTTTCGTCGGTGCTTCACGACTTGGTTTTCTTCCAATGGAAACCCAATGGATCGGTGCTTATTTGACATTGACAGATGTTGCTACAGCCAACGATATGCATTACATGATACATATGTCATTGTATAAATTAGTGTTTTTTATATATAGAGAGATGTATGTCTATATATATATTTATATACACAATCATCATTTGTTTTTGATATGTTTTATTCATCATCTTGCAGGATGTCTAAAGGTGGTCAATGTTGCTCACCGCGGCGTCGCGGTCACCCGCTCACCAGGCCAGAAAGTGCCGGAAAAAAATGCCTTGTGCAGCTGGTGGTTCTTCCAAGAAACCTCTGGAAAATCCCATGGATCTGCTTCCCGTTTGGAAATGATCAAACAATAAAAGGCTGTGGATTTATAACGATCCTATAGCGATTTTATGGTGAATTTATTTATGGTGAATTTATGTGTAGTGTTATTATGTTGGCAATAATGAGTGGTTCAATTAAAAAATCAACAGGACATGTTGAAAAAAACTGTTTGGATAAATATGGAGAATTTGTGGAAATGTTTGTGTCTTGTAATATTATGTAATATTGTCGTTGCTGGTTTTGATTTGTATTGAAAATAACCCACTAACAGGCCGCTGCAACACTGTTGTGCGGGTGCTTCCATGGTTTGATTTTCTGGTGATTTACAGTTTTGGAGTAACAATCCGTTCTATGGGGATATAATGGGATATAACTATATAATAACAGTATACTATATAAATCTATATCATACATTTATATATATATTGTTGGATACACCCCCATAATTGTAATGTTCATGGGGCTGCTTAATGATGAAATAATCATTCCAGAGGCAATTTTTAGACAAAGCCGCATGTTTGACGGATCTTCTCAGGATACTCAGGGATGCTGAAGTGGGCTTCTGTGGAAATGGCCCAGTCGAAATAGTGGATTTCCCCATTAAAAATGGTGATTTTCCAGTTCGCCATGTTAAATTACCAGAGGGTACCTCAAAATCTTACGCTTGATGATCACTAATGATTCTCAGACAATTTCCATTTGGGGTTCAAGCGGGTCTTCGGACAAACCCAGGTTGTAAATTGGAGTATGCTGGTGTGTGTCCAAAGCGCGTTAAAGGCTTTCAACAATGCATGAGTGTTTGAGATGGATGGTCGAAAATGGGAGCTTTCGGGTGATAACAAGTATGGGGTTTCCGAGCTATCCATGTTTCATTCTCAGATGGTACAATACAATTTACTGGCATATCCTATGGCTTATCTGCTCATCTCAGTTAGATTCCACTTGTCCTGGTGAATGTGGTAAACCCAATAAACTATTTCCAATACAACCATTTTGATGGGTCGTATGTCTACAGTCCCCTTAAATGGTAGCTTTATTGGGTTTCCCACATATTGTGTCCCAAACGATCTTATTACAAATTAAAACTTATGAGTTATAACTTGCATATATAAGGTTGTAATTACTATACTTATAGAGTGTGCTAAGTATTATAACTGCAAGTGATATAGTTACGGCCAAGGTGGGGGTGCTGCCCGGGAAAGTGCATTTTGACTGCGCTGTGTCTGACGAGATTTGTTTCCAAAACACAGAACCTTAAACTGGCCCTAAACCTTAAATCCAAAACCCTAAAACTTAATCTGACATGAAACCCTAAGTAAGGGCCGCAAAATAACATCTCAATCTCATTAAAAGCGTGGTTAAACATTACAAAATTAAAACGCTAAATGAACCGTAGATAAAACCCTAAACAACCCTTAAACAAACCCGAAAGAGCTGGTGACATGATAAACCTCTGGGCAGCACGGTGTCCCAGGTGAGGAGTTGCGGCAGGAGGTCCAGAAGCTCAACGAAAGCTGTGGGGGAGACCCGGGCCACCCCGGGCGCTTCGGATTGGTTCAAGGGGAACATCTACGGTTGAAAACTTTGAAAAATGGCAGAACATAGGGCCTTCCTCTCAATTTTCGGATGCCGAGTTTTGGAGACATCCCAATTGGAATGATGCTCCCCAACTGAACTGTTGTTTTTTCTCCATCTTGGCTGAAACCACCCTTACTTCGCTGTAACGTGGCAAACCCAACTGCTTGGTAGGTATATGAAGGTATGCAACAGGCAACAAACTACCCAAGAGAAGGGTTTATCAGTCACCACGTGGGCTTACCTTGGTTTACTATATTCAGATACGACAGTTGCGAACCTCCATGGTTGTTTTCCATGTCCACCTCTGACGACTCGTTCCGCTGGGCTGATCTCGGCTCTGTGAAATCCTGCATCCTCCTTTTAACGCATGAGATCTCAAGGGGTACTCAATGTGGGTTGTGAATTTCTAAGCCTAGAAGTTGTCGCTACTATTGCGTTCCAGCATTCGTGGGGAGGTAGAAGAAGCTACATATACCCTGAACATCGCCATAGATAATTTTCTGCCCCGGCCCAATGTTCATGTAACTACCTCAGAGCAAAATCATTCACCGCACAAGATCGAGCCAGGCAGGCCCTGGTCGGAATGGAGATGTTGACCAGGAAACACCATGGTTTTTTTTCACGGGTTGGACATGGTAACAATAGAACCATGACAAGTTTGGGGTGAACCGCTGAAAGCAAGTTTTCAAAAAGTGTGAGACATAGGTCATATGAGTCAAAAAGATGAACGGTTCCAGGGTTGAAAAGACTGCGTTCATGGACAACGCAAAGTGTTTCATTTTCTCTCAAAAATGGAGGTAGGGTGCAGCTTGTTACCCCATCAGATGAAACATGGATTTTTGCAAACTATAGCGGCTGACAAAGCGCCTTGATCCATTGTTGGGATGTTCTCCTCCAAAGTTGGGTGTAGTTTGTCATGCCCCACCTTTATTTGTGTCTTTGTGTGGCTGGTTTTAGGTTGCAACTTGAAGCAGTCCCAAGGATATGTCGGCTGGTTTCCGGCCCAATCTTCCACAACCCTTGAACGTAGAGAAGTAGAATGAAGTAGAGTTCCAAACGCAATATCCTGGGTGTGGTATGGTAAATTTCATGGATTCAAAGATTCTGGTGTGGTTTCAGGATGTTTCAGGAGCGTAGTTGACCAAAAGAGCGGAACTTGTGGCGAATCTGTTCACATTGAAAGCCCTACTTATATTGATTGGGGTTGGGGGCGCTACCCTCTGGTAATTTTACATAGCCATGGAAAATGACCGATTTATAGATGATGTATAACTAGATGATTTACCTGCACACATAGTGAGTGATGCTCAATACTGTAGCTATGTCATATTGCTGAATGGTAGGGTAGGGGGTTGGGAGTTTGTCCCCATGGATCAAAGGGGTGTCTTCTGGATGAATCGAACCTTTGGCCGATTGGCTCAAGATCGGCAAGCCGGGGCAAGAATGGAGGCGAGCGTTTTATGAAAGGAGCTCACCATGTAGTACTACCAGAAAGATGGACATAGTTAAATCCTACCAAAGCTTGGTGAATTAAATCCTATGAATTACCGTTCTTGGGCGGGGGATTAGTAAACTTGATGGCTGGTACAGAAAAACATTCTGAAGATACCTTACAGATTGGGGCGGTTTGGGAAATCATGTGCAGCAATTTTACCAGTAGGGTTTTTAATTTGACACAGCCTCCAGAAGGTTTGATTTTACACACGGGGGTTCGTACAACCTTCACGTCCCGTTGTTGGTGCGCTTGTGGTGTGTACAAGCCATGAACTTTCTTCCCGTTGTTGGTGGGCTAACTTTTGCCGGAGATGGATGTCCAATTGGCCAATAGATGTGAAATGATGGGATGTGAACAGATATATTATATATTTAATACCCGGTTAGTGGTTTCCAGCTAATTTTCCAATTTCAAATGATGTATCCTTTTATGTAATCCCCAAAGCCAGAAATACTTTTCAGGGGGGTTGGGAGCGCAAACCAGATAATCATGATCAGAAGTGCAGATTTGTTGGTGGTTTTGGCCAAAATGTGGTTTCCCAATGGCCCCTACCCTCTGGTAAACCAACGTAGCTATGGAAAATCACCATTTTTAATAGGTAAATCAACTATTTCTAGGGGCCATTTTCTATGTCGCAAACTGTTAGTCATGACCAGAGGGTAGAAGAGGCGTACCTGCTGAGTGATCCTCTGAGTTGGACATCCCTGGTGCCTCAACTGTTTACCCCGCAATGGACAGAGATCGTTGAACACGTCGACATCTCTCTCTCTCTCTCTCTCTCTCCATGTAAAGTTTTTTTAAAAACATATCCATATGCCTCTATATATATATGCATATACATATTTGTTTGTTTATCTATATATATATATATACAACATGTGCAACACAATAGCAATGCGATTTCCTAATTTTCATAGCCCCCATGTTTTTTTCCCATGAAAAAAACCGGGGGATCTCCCGGCGAGTCTTGAGCCTCCAGGTGGCGGGACTGTGGCCCAGGTGAGACCCTCCCAGGGCAGAGCTTGGTTCCATGGTGATTTACCGAGCAGAACATGGTGGGTTAATGGGGGGTGAATGGAGTAACCAATCATTTTCGTGCCTGGAATTTCATGGGAAAATTTGAGAGATGTCTAACTGGCTGATTTCAACGATCTTTTATCTTAGTGTTTGTGAGGACCTCATCTGAATCTGATCCGTTATTTTCAATTAGAATCGGAAAGTATAAATTGAGTTCGCCCACGATTCTCTGGTGGTTTGAATCGCTATTTCCATGATAATTCCATAGAATTCCACAATGTTAAGCCCGGATTAGTCAAGTGTGGTTCCTCAAATAGTGATATTTCCCTTGCTAAATGGTACCACCCAATTTGTGAACTCAGGAGAACTAGGGGTTATCAATCCTGGGTTGGTATCAATAACATCTAATCATCTAATCTCATAATAATATATATATATATGTATTATTGCATACAATTCCATATATCATGAGATCGGTTTCAGGGAACATTCAGAGGAATCCTCCTGTATTTGATGGTCAAAAGCCAAGTTTTCCTGTAGATTTTCCCAAGAAAACGAAGCCTGGATGCTGAAGCCAAGCCAACGCCCAAGCCACCATTTTGGCGCCCGCCGGAAAGCCATGCCATGCGCCATAGCACCGCTGGTCGTGGAGTCCGATGAAGAGCTAGGCGCCTGGGATTCTACATGGAAATGGAATATCATGGGGATTTGGAGAAGTGCCAGGTGGTGCCTGAGTTTGTTAGTTGGTTTTGCACCAACATAGGTTTATGGTTGATTTTTCGAAGTTGGTGATAGTTAATGGAGGTTATAAACCAACTTGGCACTGGGAGAAGCACATTGCAATATATATATATAGTGTGTGATGGTTGGGTTTTGGAATGCAGAATAGATCAGAGGGCTTCACAGTAGATTTGGTAGATTTTTTCGGAGCCCTTTCAATGCTTTTTTTTTTGGGGGTGGGGGGGGGGGCAGAACTTCACGCCTGAGAATCTCCGGAAGAATCCTTAAAAGCACATGATATACAGGGACACACGCATAGACAATATAGACAATATAGACATATATCATATAATTATATTGCGCAATATATATATATGCATATATACACACACTGCGAAAAATATATAGATAAGTAATTCCCTGCAATGGAAATGGATATTTACGTTCCATTTGCTGTGGGGATCACAGTGCACGCTGTATAGGAATCATTCACTAAACGCAACGGTAACCTCCAATGGGTATAGTTAATACCACCACTTGTTTGGTAAACTGTTGGGTTATTTATTCTTATATTACATAGATGGACATGGATTTACAACATTAGCAGGTTGGCATCCTCCATGCCATTTCCTGTCCTGGCCAGGCACGCGACGAAAAGTCTCAGGTATAGAAAATGCTGGAACACGTTCCTTGGTTTCACCCAAGGCTGTATTTTCCACGAGCACCGCTCAGCGTAAAATCTGGCAATTGAGAGGGCAAACGTTGAATCACCATGAATGATCCAAAAGAATCCCTCACATGAACAACCGATGGTCAACTTGGACATGAATTGAAATATATGTTCAGCATTTTTCAGCCATAGGGCAGCAAAGCCTTCAGGATGTTCTGAACAGAGTTCCGACCGGGCCAAGCCTCCTTGGCATGAGGGGATCGAATTGCAGCAAAGCTTCTCCCCCGTTTCAGGATTTTCAAACCCTATTGTGTAGCGTCCAAAATGGAATTGGAAACCGCCCTTTCGTGAGGAACTTCAGTTGGTAGCTGCAACCGAGGAAACTGTGTCATAGGTCTTTCCTTCATTTTTCTGGCGGTTGGATGCGTGGTTTGGGTGACTAGGCTGACTAGGCACTGGTAGTTCTGCTGGCTGGGGGATTAGACTGGTGTGATTGAACCGGACATGGGAAATTGCGTTATCCCGCTCCAAGCAATAGGTTTTGGAAAGGGGGCTCCAAGGTTAGAAGTGAACGTGGGGCGCAGAAGCATCTTTTACTCTGACATAGCTGCCTGAAATATGCACATGTTAAGAGATTAAAGTCATATGCTTTTGTGGGGCAGGTTGGATGACGATGTTTGTTTCCTTGAGGCTTTCAATGAAAAAATGTGAATCATCAGTGAAGCTTGTATGGAATTGTTTTGAACCCCCTGTGTTCCAGCTCAAGGGTTTATGCAATCAATCACAGAAGATGGTGCTGGAGAACTTGTAGATTGTAGATGATCTATCAGGCCAGGTGGTATCAAGGGCTTGCATTTTGTTCAAAAGCTTATGGTTAAGTAGCAAGCACATCTAAACACCACTCGCAGGTCTTTGGGCACATTTTCAGACACAACGGCCCTATTTCTGTCACCAAATATGCAGTGTTACAGCTCGAATGGATCGCGGATGTTAGCATCTTCAAAAACACCTGTCCCCTGAAAATCTAGAAAAGTTGCCTATTACTGGGTTTGCCTATGTGTTCATATAAAAAAGGGCACCTCTTGCAATTCCCTGTCCCCTTTTGACAGGATTGCATCCCATACCATACAGTGTCCCTCGGAATGGACTGATGAAACTTGATGAAACAAAGAGATTGGGACAGGCCCCGGCCCCACAAATGGCCAACCCTGTCCATTAGCAAAGCATGACAAAACCCAATCAAAACAATGCACAAAGTATTTGAAGTGCTGACCCTGAAGTGGCCGCGGGCGATTCCTCAGCTTCCATGGTCATGGTAGGTCGCAGTGATATATGAAATTATATATATATATGTGTGTGTGTGCGTCGTTTTTTCTCAGGTGATAATGTAACACAAATTGATATAAAGAGATGTTGCCCAGTTCCTAATCATGTTTAGCCCAGCGCTTCAGGGATCTGGCTTCTGCTGTTTTTGATAGCGCAACCGAGATTTATGGTGGGTGGTAAAGGAAGGCTGCAACAAGGCAAACCAAATGTTTTGGGCCAAATCAAATTCTTCATGGTCAAATACTTGTTTTTGATGAATTGTGTGACGGTAAAATCATATGTCAAACCCCAATTTTCAGCTCAAAAAATGTGGTTCGACTCCCAATTGTTCCGGGTCAAATGAGGTCAATCATGAGGCCATTCATTTCTGGCTTCGCCAAAACAAAGAAATCCCAGGTGATCCGTGACCGCCGTGACCCTCTCAGAAGCGCTCCGACGGAGTCGGTGACGGAGGCGGTGGGGCTGCCGCAGGAGGGGCCGATGAAGTCCAAATTTGTGACTTGGGTGGCACTGGGATACGAATAATAGTGATATATCAACCACCATTGTATCCGTATTACTTGTTGGTGGTTTCGAGCATGAATTTGATTTTTCCATATGTTGGGAATAGACATATTCCAACTGACTTTCATATTTTTCAGAGGGGTCGAATCCACCAACCAGATTACCAGTAGTACCGCACAAGGCGGTGGCGGAAGTTTCAGAATAGGAAACCTATAGGAGACGTTGGTTGTTGTGAATCACGGATGGCAGAGCGAATCCACTGATTGACCGAAAGGTGGTT
>Ga0126342_10005941_pt1 | contig 21490 bp, 21 predicted proteins | sample Cyp1metagenome_FD_92528 | JGI IMG/M metagenome (GOLD analysis project Ga0126342, IMG submission 92528) | Coral microbial communities from Lord Howe Island, Old Settlement Bay, Australia - Cyphastrea 1 metagenome | ecosystem: Host-associated > Invertebrates > Cnidaria > Coral ... | reverse complement strand
GACGAGGAGGAGGAGGAGAGGAGGACGAGGCAGGAGGAGGCGGAGGAGGAGGAGAAGGAGGAGGAGGACGAGGAGGCAACTGACATAAAATCTAACAACCCTCACCTGGCAGGTGGGGAAAAATCTATAGAGAAGGGAGATGAAAGAGATTAGAGATTTAAAGAGTGTCAGTGATTGATTGAGTGGACCGGTGTTTGTTGAGTGGGTGGGTGAGTTGAGTAGATGATTGAAAGCTTGGTTGACGGTTGAAGCAAACATACAGCAAGTGATCAATGAGTTGGTGTGTGTGAGTGAATGGGAGATCAAGAGTAGATACAAAGCACAAGATCGTTCGACAACACTCCGTGGTGTTTCAAATTGCTGAATTTGCAATATCCCACTGATATCCCATGAAACCCAACCGACTTCATGACTGACTGCTGCGACTGCCACTATAGTTGCTGTACACACCCTCTGATGTGAAGTTCACCCTGCCTCTGCCTTCGGGGAAGGCGACAAGCGGAGCTGCTGTGGTTTCGCAACCCAAGGTTGTTGGAGCCTTTGTGCTGGCAGCGAACTGTTAGTGTTTTGTTTTGTCCAGTTTTGTAGCATTGGTCTTATCCTGGACATTAAACAGTGATTTATATATAGCAACTCTGAGCATTTCTACCATGTGTCGAAACAAGTTGAAACACGTTCTTGCTAGGCAGGTGCCAGGGCAGTGTACCTGTTCCTTCATGCTTCGCACTTACTGAGCCGGACAAGAGCATCTTGAAGAAACGTCCACCCCGGGTCCATCCATGCTGCTTCAAGCTGGTCCAAGTTTCAGCAGTCCTCAGGACATAGCAGATGACTGTGCTGGAGAGCTGTTGTTTCCAAAGGTGAAGTTGCAGGCTCCAAGTTTGCTTCGAGTTTGTTCTCGAAGGTAACCTGAGGAAGAGAGGGGACCGCCCACTTTCGGTTGGTGTATCGTTTCCGGATCATATTGCTAGTGTTTTGTCATTGCACTAGATTTAGACGCAGATGAGGCATGGAGAACACTTGTAAGGTGCCTTCGATTTCTTGCAGACTCTTATTGGTTTTGCTGTCATTGCTTCATTTCAGTTTCTTTAGACAATTATATATAATCTATTAAACATATTCTAGTTTTGCAGTTTGGTGAAATCCAAATGCATTATCCATGAACAAATGAAAACACAATCCATACCACGATTATGGATGGTGATTTTAATGTGTATTTTATTATAGAACTTATATACTGCTTTGTTCCTGCACCCCAAGGGGATATGTCTTGGGATGACCATGGATGACTCTGTTGTGACATTGCCGAAGGTCAAAGCCCGAGAGGGATTCGCAGTTGCTTGGGACATGGTTGGAAACTCAGCATACTCAGCCCGGAGTGCGTCAGTGCAAGGGAATCACTTTGGACTGTGTTTGGATTAGGATTGCTGGATTTGCTGGGGGTCTGATGGGTCGATCAAGAACCAACACGTAGCTACACTTAGCTGCCATATCCGCTGATGTTTTGGTCAGAATCCGCAGTTGCCTATAAGATCTATAAGTTTGAAAGTTGTGAGTAGGGGCAAAGCACATCACCCCTTCTGCATCTGCAACAATGATGATGCCTGTTGGCATCGGGGCTGATGCAGATGATATCGCAATGAGTAATCAGCATGTTCTCCAGCAGCATGCTCCGACTATCTCCGACTTGCGATTTTCCTTGCCATTTCTGCCTAGTGGAGAGTTCAGGTCAGTCGAGATGTCAATACTTAGATATACTTGTCCTTTTGTGGGCATGGATAGTCCAAACAGATCCAAACAGGTGAAAGCATGGAATGGGAGTGATCTAATCTGAATAGAGCAGGGGATACACGACAGAGCAGGGAGATCTACCCTCTCCTGATCCATCGCAGCTTTGAGGGCCCAGATCTCCCCACTTCGCCTTGCTGGACAGGCAAGCGACAACAGTCATCAAGGTTTGCCACCACGAAATTGTGGCATCCCCAGCAGAAAATCGAAATGGACAGCAAATAACACTTTTATAATCTTTTATATTACATGGCGACAGATATCATGACATGTTCAGACACGAGTCCAAATTTCAGCTCTATAGACCACCTGCATTTTCGTTTTGAATAGGTCCTCACGGTCTGGTTTGCCGATGGAAAGTGCAGCTTAGTTTTTCCCGAAAGTGTCTATCGGTCTTTGCCTCAGATGCAAGATATGGAGTATCCTGCGCTTTTTCGATCAAATGACATCTCTGGAAAAGGAAGAGCTCAGCATTAAATGCTTGCACGCTTGGAGATTGAAGAGAAGAAACTGCATACGTCTTTCACATTCTTTCACTTTGCACCGTGCTGGCCCAGCATATCCCCATACCGAGATCCATCCGCAAGCCATTTTACCACAAGGGATGAGGGCTGCAGAGGACATCCAGTTGACGACACTGTTGCAAATTGAGCCAGTTGAGCCCAGTTGAGCCCAGTTGAGCCCTCTTCTTTCATCTTGTTTTATATGTTAAAGTTATTAAATTCTTATTAACTTGATGATCTTCCAATACCGGAGATGGACCGATAGATGCACACTTGCACTTAGCTTCCACGTTGCCTACTATCAACAGCCTGGTCAGTTCACATGTGTAACGACGTTCTATGTTTGAGCCACAATGCTTGATTCCCTCTATGGAAACTTGCTCGGTGGGCGTCCCAGAAATGCACGTGTTGCACATTTGGCATCTGATTAATCTGACCTGCCATTTTGAATCAACATCACGTATCATCACGTGACATTGTGCATGCAACAGCAGTTTTCATCAATTCTCGATCAGTGAGCAGCACAGGTGGTGATGCATCTGCTGAGAAGCAGAAGCGTGAGGGCGATGATATCTTTGCTGAGCCCAAGGCAGTTGGCATTTGGACCGTTTGAATCCGTTTGACCTTTGATGCCCTCATGCTAGGTGGGTTTAGTGCTCCTCAGTGCCAGATATGTTATCATTTGTGCATGTGCATTGTCAGCCTCCGACACAAGGTGTTCAGGATACAAACCGGCAAAGCTGTTTTGGTTGGAGCTTGTCATGAAGAAATCGAAAATGCTAAATGTTTACATTGAATTGATTCGGGTTCTTTCAAGTCAAGCTTTAGCAAAACCAGGAAGAGAGGAAAAGGAAAGACATGGAAAGACTTTGTTTTGCTCGCTTCATGGCTGGCGGGAGCCATGGGATTAGCCAGTTGCAGCTGCGTGCAGAGTGAAGCTGCCGAGCCAAGTATAGCTGAGCCAAAGGTCACGCCTGTGTACTCCGAACAAAGATTATCCTCTGGATCAAAGGGAAAAGATGGAAAGGATGGAAAGGATGGAAAGGATGGAAAGGATGGAAAGGATGGAAAGGATGGAAAGGACGACAGCTTCAAATTACAGCGGGAGAGATCCAGATCAAAGAAGTCTCTTGAGGCAAAGCAAAACGAGGGGAAAGAAGGGAAAGGTGTGGGGAAAGGTGTGAAAGAATCGAAAGATTCCTCCGAGGGCGTGGTTCCATGCCCTGAGAGCCAGAGACTCAGTTTCTTAGGTTTCTTCAGATCCTTGAGAAACTGTTTACCACCAGTGCTTCCACTAGTTACTACAACCCGAGTTTTGCAGAGTTGTGTACTCATAGGTTGATTCTATGACATTGTTGGATATTGGTGGGCATTGTTTTGAAGTTGGTAGATATTGTCTCAAGGTCCCTCAGACATGGTTCCCCAATCTCTGAGGCAAGGCAGAAAAAGATGGCATGGAGCAGCCCGTGGAACACTTGAATGAGCCAACTGAGCCAGTCAAACAAATGGATCAAGAAGTCCAAGATGAATCTCAGAAAGGACCTTCTCCCGCTGCCGCGGCTGCTTTGGTCTCTCCTCCTGTCCCTGATGAAGATCCTCCTTTACCTCCTCCAGCTGATCCTCCACCGCAAGATGTCAAGAGAGATGCCATGAGCAGTAACAAAACTCGTGGAAAAGCGGATGGCGGGTTGCCGAAAAGACAAACCTGATGGTCAAGGGTGAAAGGCACAAGTAACATCTATTTTTGCATGGCACAGAGATAGTTTCCGGAAGTGATGGAAACGCCTGGACTTGCAGATGGATGCTTTCGTATGCTTTCGTGAGATTGTAGTGCGACATGAGCAAGTAAACCGCCCACATGGGTTGTCTTGGAAGCTCCAGACAAGCAAAGCTGGACTTTCTCAAAGACAGAAGATTCCAGGAAGCTGTCGAAGATCAAAACAAAACGCGAGCAAGAACAAAGCGTTTCAAGGTGTTTCAAGACATGTTTGAAGATGTTTGAAGCCAAATATGATCAAATATGTATATGTTGCGATCTGTGGTGCACGTGCTTTGAGTATTTCAAATGCCTTTTTTGCACCTTGCAGTCAAGACTTGTCAGCTGAATGTGGCCTGGCTAGAGAAGTGCCCAGCCTGGCTGATTCGGTCGTGAATCAATTTGAATCGCCAGGGACGTGAGGAGCATCGTGGAGCCAGCAAAGCTGGCGACCTCGAGCACATTTCAAATCATTCGGACATCTTCGGACATCGGACAAGATTGTTCAATCATGTTCAATCCATTTCGAACTTTTTCGGATCTAGATGATCTAGTTCCAGTATGTTCCAGTCCATTTCGAGTCCATGTCGAGCCCGATCCAAAATGCAATGAGCCTGCTGCTACTGTTACGATGCAATTCTGTGATGCCCATGCTGCAAAAATGCCATGATTCAGCCTGATTCAGCAAGTCAAAATGGTGATGCAAATCACCAAAAGTATCCAAAAGGTGCATTGGCATTTGACTCATGTTCCGATTTTTGCTCTGTTGCAGAGGCTCCTGCTTGTTGATATTACCATCAGATTCACAGTGCTAAATAGATTATCATCACTGATCATGACTGTTATCACCATCGTAGTCCTGGAATATCACCGAATGAATCCCCTCAGGCTGCTCCTGCACCAGAGAAGCCAAGCGAGAAAAAGCCAGATGCAGAGAAGGTGCTCAGCACTGCAATCGGCAGCGAAATGAGCTTGGCCCCGCTAGTAGAACGTAGATAGCCAACTGGGATAGATTATATATATGAATACTACCAAAGACCACAGTACCCCATTCCCATTTTTGCCTCTCGAAACGAAAATGAAACAAATTACATCAAATTACATCATTGATATATATATATATATATATATATATATATATTGTACTGACAATTATATACTTAGATGCTTGATTCTCGATGTTCGTTCCTTCTGCACTATACCTTCCAAGAAATGTGGCACTTGCTGACTTGATCCCAGGACAAAGGGCCTCCAAGTAGTGCCCCACTACCTCAGGTGGGAAAAATTGGGTTTCATCAATGTGGGCCTGGGGCCAAACCAAGGTCAAACATCTCAGACCTGTTTTGGTCGGTCGTGCTGTGCTGAAAGTACTCACAGTATACTCAAGTCCATTGCACTTCAGGTTTGAGAGCACTGAAAAGAAGAAACTTGACGTTGCAAAGAACATCCAAGAAATCAAAGAATATCCAAAAAGATCAAAGAACCAAAGCTGGAAAAAAAAAAAACAATGCCGTTTTTCCATGTTTGTCTTTGACGTCTTAGCGACGTTCGCACTGGACAGACCTTCTCCGCCGCCAAGCTGATGATGCCACCAGTCAGGAAGAAGGTGCCACGCATATGAAGATTACGAGCTCGTTTGATCTGTCACCAGCGCTTGCCTGTTCAAATCCAGATAAGCCCCACTTGTTCTGTTTGTTCTCCAACAACCCTTCGTTTGTTTCACGTGAAACACAGAAATCATCTTGAACATTCTTGAACCAAATTAGATCACACAGATTACAGATGTTGGTGACTTGCCTTTGGATGCAGGTGGAGCCGGTGAGGAAGCCTTCGATGCCCGCTTTGGATCTTTCAAAGCTTGCTGCAGTGTGGCGCTTGAGGGGCTTACAGCGCGTAGAGTCGTAGAGGTCTCCAACTGCGTGCCTTTGAAATCTAAACTAGGAAGTTTTGCAAAGCATTGTAAAGATATGTATCTGTATAAATGATTATAAATGTGGTTCACAATCGTGATACTGAAAGAGACATACGGGCCTGAATACTCCTGAATTTCCTGCTGGCCGTACGGCCTTTCATGTTAGGGAGAGAGTATGTTTCATGGCTCACAGCGCATCAGGCAGCTGCCAATTCTGGTTTGAAATAAAGGCAGATAAGATGGGATGTTGTTTCGACTATGGTTGATGACATCAAATTACTGGTAACTTGGTGATAAAAATTACAGAATGTCATTTGGATCAGTTGGGTTGTGATGGTTGTGTAGAGCTGACAGAAAGCTCGAAACGTCGATACCCATTTCCTGAGGAGAAGGAAGCCCTAATGAAACAGAGAGCAGCAGCTGAGACCAGCAGGGTGGGACGCAGTGTGATAGACGCAAACATCGCAAACTCACACCATGCGGGGCATACAGCCTACAGGAGCTGCAGTTGGTCTCAGTAGGTCAGAACATGAAGTAGCAGCACTAAACCAGGTGTTTTCAATTATTTTCATGATTTTTCATGTCTCGATGTGTTTTCATTGCTTTGTCTTTTTCGAGCGGTCGCAGGCAACGGCATCAAGCTCTGTGTCAAGTTCAGTTGGCAGCTCAAACCTGGCACAGCATGATCCAGTACTGCTCTGCACGTTGCGTGCGTTAATGGCACTATATGGCAATTATGGTCCTGACATGTCCTGACATTCTCATACTTTCTCCATATATGCCAGAATTTCCAGGATCAACGCAGAATCCTTAGAAGGTCCTTGCAGTCTTCCTAATTTGTGGAACATCCATCATGTTGTCTTTTGTGGATCAGCACACATCTTATGACATCTCGTTGCATCCATCACTTCCCGGGGTAGGAGGATTTAGATGTTCGATGACATTAATGATGTCCACACGCACTTAAAGAATTCGTGAGGCACGGGCTGCTGACGCGGATGGAGCATCAGTTCCTCTTGCATGTTTGACATATTTTGACATATTTTGACATGTTTGACTTTTTTTGGCACATTTTTTTTGGCACATGTTTGCACTATGAGCGATGAGTTGTGAAGATCAAACTCTGCTCTGCTCTGGTGCAACTCCCAAGACTCAAAATCAACAGGCTTGGGGTGCACATGGTTGCACTATGTTGCACTGTTTCAGCTAGTACATGTGCTATATTAAGCTACTATTATTGTTAATTAATTTGTGAATCATTGTGTTTTATGCAATCCCATACCAATGCATCATATCGCCTGATGTCCTGATGTCGGCCAGGCACCGACAACCATGAGCGAGCCGATCGTGCATTGCTCAGACGGGCCATGACATTCGACTTGACTTGTGATGGCCTTGAGTTCACTGAGGCCGCCAACTTGTTTGGTGATCCCAATGAGGCAGTTGCAGTGCAAAATTCATGAAAAAAGCATGGTTTGCAAAAAAGTCGCATGACATAATATGCATATATATGCATATATATGGAACTACTGTAGGGATACTGTAGGGCACTGTTGTGCATGCTAATGCTGCAATGTGCAATGCTGCAGGAGTACGACCCTGCTAAGCCCAATGACTACGATGAGTTCTGCCGCCGCAGGCAACACGTTGCCTTCAAAGAAACTTAATGTCTTGCTGGAATATTGTGTGCTAAATTAATGCCCTGAATCATTGACTCGATACTTTGAGATGCCCAGGATGAGACAGAAGGCGGAAGAGGAAATGGAGAAGAGACGTCAGGAGATCAGCCTTGAAGCATTGAGCTGATGCATACTATACAGTTTACGCCAATTGCGCCCCACATGTCCTTAAGATGTTTTAAGTAGTTTAATCCTAAATTAATATTCTGCTACCACTTTCTGTCACCAATCTTCATCCTCCAGTGTGTTCTCGGACTTGCGCAATTCAGCTGTCTATGCATGTCTGCGTTTCAGGATGCTCTTGCTCGACAGCAACAAGCAAACAAGCCAGCTGCCCCCAAAGAGGCCTCACCAGACTCAAAAAGGCAATTTGAGTTTGAAGTGCTGCCTATTTCTGGCAGTTTCAGGATGACTTTGCTACAAAGATGATGAAGAAAATGGGTCCATAGACTTAGAGTTTTGGGCTTCACACTTGCCAACACGTTGATTATTTTGGTTGTCCTGCGTTATCAGCCTGGATTATATATTAGGACAACTTCTTCCGCCAGCTTGACCCACATCATCATCATCATCATCATCATCACCATCATCATCATCATCATCCTTATCCTCATCCTCATCCTCATCCTCCTCATCCTCATCCTCATCCTCATCCTCCTCCTCATCCTCATCATCCTCATCATCCTCATCCTCCTCATCCTCCTCATCCTCATCCTCCTCATCCTCCTCATCCTCATTATCATCCTCATTATCATCCTCATTATCATCCTCATTATCATCCTCATCTTCATCCTTATTGTCATCGTCATCGTCGTGGTCGTGGTTGTTGTCATGGTCATGATCATGGTATGTCATAGTCATGGTCATCCTCACTGTCCCTGATTGTCCTGTTCTTATTTTCTTTAAATCCAAACGCAGCAGTAGGCCAAGGCCAGCAAATCAACATGCTGACTGCCGCCACACCAACTTCCAGTGCATTTAAGGTTGGAAAGAAGGAGGAGGTCTCGGAAAGGAAGGTCAGGGTATGGCAAATCCTTTGGCGCGGGGCTCAATGACTGCATCTATAATATCATCAATGTCTATCACCGATGGGGGGAAACATGGACCTGGCATTCGTGGAACCCGTTTGTATACTAACTAGGTCAGAACAATCAACCCATTCATATTCTCCAAAAACATTTAAGCCGATTTGCTATTTAATTCTGTGGGGAAGGCCTTTGGCAATGATACTTTCAGGTCATGCAGAAGACGGACCAAAAGACTGGTCGCATTGTAGAAGGGACTTCGAAACGCGAGGCTCCACCCTCAGCCATGGCCACCATGAACACCATGAGCACCACGGCAACCCATGGCAACCCATGGCAACATATGGCATGCCATTGCTGGTCAGTGTCTACACCTTGAGTCACCTTGAGGCATCGTCGCCGCCTGCTGGTCAGCCCGATCAAAAACAGGCGAGATCAAGATCCGATTCTTTGGAGCGCAGAAGCTGCCTTGATGTTGACATATGTTGACTCTAGTACACTCAGGTATACTGTATACTCAAGTCATCTTATTATCTTGTTGTATTTCCTTTTCTTTTGTATTAGTTCAAGCATTTATCAGGTATTATCATCAGGTCATATCAGATCTATCCAGACTTCAACTCAACACGCATCCAGTGAATCCAATGTGTGACATGGCATGGCCGCCTGGCCTGTTCCATCCGAGGCCAAAGCAGCTCCAACTCTGTCCGGGCGCAGTTAGTTTTTTGTTTGGGAATGTTTGGCCAGTGCCAGTATATGCCCGTTGTATCCATATATATATATATGATATTGATATCTGTTGTTTGTTATGGATTGTTATGGTATATTCCTCTATTGCATTTGTTGATATTTGTTGACATCGTCCATTCTACATGATTTGGGAAGACTCGAGGCCCCCAACGCGGGTGCTGTTGTTGAACAATATGGTTGGTGCTGGCGATGTTGACGAGGACCCGAGATCAGTAAAAGTTGCAGTTACCTCCTTTACCACTCTGGTGCATTTAATGACGCCCTGCAGTAAAAGCTATAGATGGGTTGACTACGACGGCGCTTTCATAGCCATTGGGTGTATTTTTAAAGTTGAAACACTTGATGTAGTCAGGCCCTGAAAAATGATGCAACCTCTTTACGCAGCCTCTCGTCTTGAGTTTCCACCTTCCGGGAGTCCAATACTACACAGGACCTGGAAGAAGAGACAGCAGAGGAGGCGAGCAAGTATGGCAAGCTAAAAAAGCGCCGTCCTCGTACATTTGTTTCCTTCAGAAGCGACAATGTCACGCTTTGCACTAGAAATCACTAGAATCTAAGAATTTGGAAAGACTTTGCTCAAATTTTGTTGACAGACGCGGCTTTGAATCCTCAGGTGCGTGATCAAGGAGTTGTCTGGTAGACCGGATGACGAGGTGTGGTTAATCGTTAGAGTATGTTATAAGTATTTATAAGTTATATAGAGTAACGGTCAGTAAGAGTCAGAGGATGAAAATAGATGCAAATAGGGTTTTGCCATTGGGAAGGCATGCCTTCAGACTGCATAGATCTACGGATCCCCAAAGGCTGTTCGAATCTTCTTGGAGTATGAGGATGTTGCAAGTGCAACAAAGGCTGGAGGGCAGACAAAACCCCTGCAGCATTTTGTAGGTGTGAAATTGCTGCCGAATCGTGCTATGATCCTTCAAGGGATGTCTTTAAGGATTATTTATATAGTGAGAGATGAACACGAACCAGCTGTGTAAAGATATGCTGAGCAACCAATCTTGCAAAAACATGAGCAGACACAGCTGAAGTCAAGCATGTTGACAAGTGTCGTTTTCTCAAGCTGCACGATACAACTCCTCCGTCGACATTATATAATATGTTGTGTATATGCATGTGTATATGGTATACACATACATATACACAACATATTAATGTCAACGGAGGCGTATATACTACCTTTCATACCCATTCAATGTTCGATTTATATCCATTTAGATTAGTTGCCCATCAGACCTAGGTTCAATGGACTTAACATCTTTGAAGCCGCTCTAGCAATACTTGAGAACCCAGGCGGTAGTTTCCCTGAAGCTATCACATTGCTTTCTTGTTGGATCTTCTTGCATACTTGTATCTACAGGTTTCTTTGGACGTTGTGGTTGCGACCGATGGGTACCCCAAGTGCAGTACTTGCACAGAAGTCATGTCTTCAGTCGGTTTGTCTTCAGGCTTTCGCAGATTTGAACGGTAGATACTTTGGTGGAAGAACTGTGCGAGCTCGATTCTTCGACGAAAAGCTCTTCGCCGAGGACAGCTTTTGACCAGATGATATCAGCTGCATGGATCATATTCCGTCATGTTCAATAATGCTTCGCCACTGTGACCTTGTGTTCCTTTTAAACAGCTTGAAGTTTTTCGTCCAAAGTAGATGGTACAGCAAGAGGTGTTGATTCGAAATAAGATGAGCTCGCTGTCACATGCCAAAAATCAAAGAAACAATCAATATCAAACAATCATATAATTGAGGTGTTGAGGTGTTTGCACCGATCTCATTCGCATCAGGATTCATTTGGATCGTTTGGCATCAGGCTCAAGCTCCAGCGGATGTAAAGATGCCACCCCCCCAAACGCCAATTGATGATTTGACACCTAGCCTGGATGTTGAAGACTTTTTCGTTCATATCTACGAGGCCACTAATGAAGATGGCTGGACCAATGTACAGGAGAAGTTCGACAAGGATGCCGTAGAACACGATGGTCGCATTTGCTACAGATTTTCTGGATGTGGCTCTTGCATGACCACGTTGAAATTCGTGGTTTCAACTCCCCTACCTGCGAACTCTTTGATGATCCGCCCAGAAGTTTCAAGCCGCAGCATGTCGGAGATCACCGGCCTGCTTCACACCGAGTACAAGCACCAGATCAACCCTGGTGATGCGGTGGTGGAGTTGGTTGATGATGAGAAGAATGCAGAATCCCTCCGTGGCTACGCGATGAGGCAGATCTTAGAAAGTCCATCGGTGAGCCAATCAGTGGACAAGTTGGAAGACAAGGAAGAGAGTGAGTGGAACAGCTATTGGGCTCGGATGATTGTGCGCAGAGATGTACCTGAACTTGGAATGGCTGCCATGGTAGTCTTGCCCATCGGCCGCCGACACACAGTAGTGTTTCAGGTTGGGGCTGTGAAGGCATACACATTGACAGTACAGCCCCACGAGGAACCAGGTAAAGTCATTGTAGCTCACGTGATGTTCCTTCCTTTCTCAGCCTATCCGACTTGGGCAACCCAGCATTTCTCAAGGCTGGCGAAAGTGGAGCAAACAAATTTCATGAGGTATTTGAAAGCACATGATTTGCAGAGACTTTGTGAGATTGATAGCACCTACTACACTGTTCTGCATTTGAGAGGTTGCAACCGGGGTGTGCCCCTCCTTCCCTTTGCAAGCGATGATGGACCATTGGATGCGGCAGATTCAAGCAATGTAGTTGCAATCGCTGCTGAAGACGGTGCTGACTCGTACTGGATTAGATGGGCAGATCGCACGTTCACATTTGAAGCTTACCTTCGCCAACTTTTGCAGCGTTGTGGCATTGAGCTGAAGGTTTTCACTGAGCTTAGTGGCAAAAAGCTCGTTCCATACCAAGTAGCTGTTGTCACCCATGCATGGGAGTCCTGCAAAGACCAGGTGATTGCAGCTTTTCACAAGCAACAGAGAGCATACAGACGAATGAATGGAGGAGTCAGTGCTCCCCGTGTTGGTGAAGCACAACAGGCACGTTTTCAACATGCAGATCCACGGCCCAAGAGCAGTTGCTTTGTGCGAAGCTCTTGTGACATGGGAGCTCTGGGCAGTTTGGTTGTCCGAAAGACCTTTATTGACATGAGCGACTCAGATTACACAGAGGGCAATCGCCAGGGCTGGATTGGTGCAAACAACCAAGTCGGGGGAGCATTGATGAGAAGTTCCACGGCTGATTTTTAGATTATTCATGATGATTATGATGATTCATATTTGTGGTATTGATTCATGGCAATTCGCGGCTTCAGATGGCTCTCGAGGCCGATTTGAAGATCTTTGAAGCCCTTCTTGATGCAGTTCCTGCATAGAATCAACTGGCAATAATTGTTCTCAAGGTAGAAATGGATAGAAGTGAATCGAAATGAACTGAGACGAATCAGCCAGATTAACTATTTTGGCATATTTCGACTCCATCTAGACCACCTTTGCAAGATGTATCAAGAAGTGGTTCCCGTCTTTTCAGAAATCTTAGGAGCAGGGCGACCTTACATAGGAAGACTGGGAAGTGTTTCGGGAAAATCTGAAGCGTCGCAGGAACTGAGAGTTTTTCAGTGCCCGGAAACAGAGGGCTTATCCTCAGGTCCTCATCAACGAATGCAGGATAATGAATGGATAATGCAGGCAGCAACTTGCTGGTTGCATGTAGCATCTTGCAGCTGCCAACTCAGCTCGCGTTGGGGTTGAAGTATCGCAGGAACTGCGAGCTATTCAGCATCTACCCACAAACCACACTCTCAAAAATCTCTCAGAGCATGTGGATCAAGCTGGGTGTGGCGAAACTTGGCTGAACATGTCATCAGTTGACTGGCCGAGACTCTCAGTTCGCCTTGATAGAATAGATGCGTCCACGGTCTGCTTGTGGAGAAAAACCAAGGTCCCAAACTGTGCAAGGAGGCAAAGTTGAGTCAGTACAAAACATACTGTACGGTCACTGACATTCTGTCTTTCCAGGTTCGTCCCATTGCACTATTGAAAGAGCTGGTTTACATAGTCCTGCTTCGAGGAACAACATCATTATTGAGATTCATTGAGCCTGAACCCAAAATTTATCAAATTCTTTGGTCGTGGATAAGACTTTGGATACTTTGGCTGGTGGCCATGAAATAGAGGCTTCCTCTCAAAGGGCCCAAGATGTTCGAGGTTTAGGTCACCATAAACAACCTGTTTGACCACGACAGGCCCATTTGCTTGCACGGTGTCGAACACTAAACATCACTAACCAATAGTTCCACACTATTCATCACTATTCCAGATTGATCCCTTATTTGCAGAAGTCTGGCTGCTTGCACAGGGGCAGTTTGAAGCAGGGTGATTTGCTTCGAGGCTGGAAGCGATAGATTCGGACCATTGCAGACCACCATTGTTGTTTCTATCGCAACATGTTGTTTCTAAGTCAGCGACAAGATGGGACAAGATGCACATCATAGCAAAGCCATGCAAAGCCTTCGTGCCAGAACTTGGGCAATATCCAGCAGATTCCAACCGAATATAAACAGCAATTCCGTTTGGAGCTGCGAAACGCTTGTCATATCTTGAGGCTCCTGAAGCCGCAACAAAGCAGAATTTCCGGTAGATGGTGTGTTTCCCCAACAAGGGGGATGCCTTGGAGGAAAAGTGCACAATCCGCTCCGAATGCATTTTCTGAGTTGGGTGATGTCTGATGGCTTGAGCCATTCTGCTCATTTTTTGCGGGTTCACATGGTCTCATTGATGGTGAACGGGGCAGAATATCATGCATAATGATGCATAATATTAGATAATGTTTGATATTTGCAGATCTATGCAGTTTGTGGCAGGATGTGTTAATCTACTAAGAAGCAGTGTTCCTATTTGTTATTTGCTGGAATCTGTGCGTCTTAGCCCTATTATGTTTCAAGATTGATTTTTGTACCTTTCCTCACAGCCTTTTGAAGAGGGCTTGCCAGCTTGTGCTTTCCGCACTTGGTCCGCTCAGTCAAAAATCCACAGGTTGAAGAGCAGTTGATTGCTCTTGACCAGCTCAAGTCAGCATGTTCCCACAACTTTAGCAGCTCATCTTCCGCTTTGGGAACACAAAATGCCCTGAGCCTGTTTGATTGCACAGTAATTTCAGTCACTACCATAGTTGTTTTTAAGAAACTCAATAGAGTAATTAGGCAACTTTTGTCACGGTGCATTTGCCGTTTCTGAGCTTGCACGAGTCTCAGTTCTTCAATTCCTTCGCCCGTGTTCAGTTGTTCTGCATGGTTTGATTTGAGCCTAGGCAACATGGGAAACGGCAAATCCAAGGAGGAAACCGTGAAAGAGAAGGTGCTGTGATTCAAGTCTTGCCTGAGCAGTGGATGTCGCATTATAATTACATATCCGTACTACAACTTGGTTGTGCGTAGTTTGAACTGACTGTTTAAAGGGCAAGTAACGTGTAATAGAATGATAGTTTCATTTGAAAAGTTGCGAACTACAGATAAGATCAGATTCGATGTTGACCTAAGTCGATGAGGACATTTTAAGGGTACATGTATGTACATGTAATATCACGTGATTTGAGGGAATCCGGCGTGATGTAATACAATGCAGTGTAATATGTAGTGCAGTGTAGGGTCTTGTAGTGCAATGAATTTACGTAGTGTCATGTTATGCGATGCATGCTTATATGCTGTTTTGTTAGCTATATCCTATCCCCCTCTCTCTATGTAATATGCGCCTTTTTAACCAAACGTTATCATCAATAGATAGGAAATGATAGAGATGGTCTGATGCATGACAGAACTTGATAGAGACTGAGATGATATAGAATGATGTAGAATTGAATAATTAATATACAGTAGAATGATATAGAATTATAGGCTATTATAGGATGATATAGAATGACTATGAATGACAATGAATGACATCGAATGATATAGAATGATATAGAATGGATAGAGTGAGATAGAATGACACAGAACTGTATAGAAATGATTTGAAATGTATAGAAATTGATAGAATGATATAGAACAATATAGAAATGTATACAAGATTGATAGACTGATATAGAATGATTGTGTCACTGTGTGCATTTTCTTCGCTCCGGCTTCAGTGAGGCCAGAGAGTGGCAGCGACAAATTCGTGGCGAATCGCGGAGAATTGACCGTGATGTGTCTCGAATGCGCCCCTTGTCCAAGATCATCCAAGATCAAGTCCCCAGAGATCACCAAAGCATCCTGGAGCAACAAATCTGCTGTCGACATGACTCGATATGTTTGTCGAGCCACGCTCCTGACAGCTGGGGTTGTAAGACGGACACTTGGATGACTTAGAGACCTTGATCGTACAGCACAGTGGTTTTAGTATGTTTTAGTTGTTTGTTGAATTTGTACGAAATTGTAACAAAACTCTGAAGGTCAAGAAGAGGAGAAACTGAAGAAAGAGATCAAAACTATGGCCGAGAAGGGCCAGGCCGCAAGTGTGCGTATCTCAGTTTCAAGAATTGCGACACATCGCGACACTGGGCCGTCTATGTACTTGACTGATTTTAGGTTTTTTTAGGATTACACTCCAGTTACTTATGCCCTTGACTAAATCTGTACGTTTTGTGAATATCTTGCTGGGGTTTCTGGATATGTGAGTCTCTCCCACCGAAGGTCAAGACGCTTGCAAGGCAAGTAGTACGATCACGAAAAGCTGTCGCTCGACTGGAGAGGAGATGAGATGGGACTATTGAGTTGTTATTATTCATGTGTGTGTTGTCCGTGTGTGTGTGTCTTTGTTTGTGTGTATCCACTCATACTTGTTCAGGACTGCATTGTCTAACAGAGTAATTGTACAAGACATGTTCACCTTTTGCCTCCAGTTGGAAGACATTCACAAAATTACATGCTAGCCGCTGGAAGTTGTTTTGTTTGTCTTACTACAAAGCCACGATGAAACTGTGTCCCCAGCATTTGACCTAGACTTGAACCCGATGATGCTTGCTTAAACATGCTTAAACTACCTTAGAGACCCTCAAGGTAACTTAGATGTGATAATTCTACTGTACTTCTACTGTACTTCAAATCTACTGTACTTCACCATGATTCATTTCATCATGAACTTCACAGATGTTAAGGTGACTACAATACTGCATCAATGCTTTGCATTTTCTTTTGCCGCAAATAGCAGGTTTCACCGAAGACCTGATTTTCACGGATTCTGTTCTAGTGCAGAACATGTTTTTTCTTCAACTCGCTTCAACCTCAGCCGCTTCAGTTCTTAATTTTCCTGTGCATCCCTGTGCCATTGCAAGGTTGTCACATGTTGTCACACTTCACATGAAAAATTAATAAAAATTCGCCATTGAACGGGAATCCAGGCACTCCCAGTATAGTGATTATTGGTGCTTTCCTTTCCAAAGACGAACGTCCACGCAATGTTTTTAAAACACCTTGACTCGTTTGATTCCGCGCAAGGATTTGCCGAACCTGGAAAATACCGCTGGTTTATTAGTTGTGTTTTGTTTCCTCTAAAAACTTTAGCACCCTAGGAGATGGCTAGACCCTCTGCAATATTTTTTTGTGGATAAAGTTTTGGATTTGGTTGTCATATCTCCACCATGCCTTACATTCTCCTTGTCGATTTAACTTGGTTGGTCAAGTTGAAAACCCATCAGATCATCCGGTAACATCAGGTTTTGTGTGTGGTGTGTTGTTCCGAGCTCGCCTTGAACCTCCAGGCACAAAAAATCAGGATTTTTCACCGCGAGACTCCAAAGGCATCAAATATTCGTATTTTGAAGATTCCAAAGGATTCCAAAGAGGTGTTCCAAAGGATTCCAAAGAGGTGTTCTAAAGATATTGCAAGCAGGGACATCTTCTTGCTGCGCGCAAAGATTATGATTTCAGATCCAACAATATGAAACAATATGTGCCAGTCTGGGCTTAGGTCCTTACAGTAACTGGACTGAACAAGTTTGGCAACAAGTTTTGCATAGTCCTTGGGTGTCCTTGTGAATGGCACTTCTCAAATGGGGTCGGTTGCTTCGCCAGGACCAAATGTTCCATGTCAGCAGTAAATTTGCACCTAACAACTGTGGCGCCCTTGGGAGTGCATTTGAAGCATCTTGAAGCAGCTCAATGGAACAGATTCATTAAAACAATAAAAACACTGGACAACCCTACTTTAAGGCAGTGGCATCAATGTCAACTGCAAGTGCACTGAAAATGTCCTCTGGCGTCATGAAGGAGATGAACAGGCACAGTCCGTTTGAACTATGGCACTGGGGTTCTGGCGTGAGTTGCTTTGCTAACTTTTATCCTGGCTTTCTTGCCAACCAAACAAACAAAACCAGGGATATGGAAGGATAAGATAGCAGTGTTATTTGAATTGCGCGCGCTTTGCACAAGGCTCATGAATGTTCCAGAGCTTCAGAGAACGATGGAGGAGCTTCATTGCATGGGCAAGTATAATTATATAAGGATGTCATAAGATTTGGAGCAGAAGAACAGCAGGTTGTTGAAGTCTTTCCGAGGGGTTTCATGATGTTTGTCAGCAGGGGGAGAGTAGTCTATAGAGGACTATTTATGTTTGTTATTTTTGATCAGGTTTAGGATATTTTTTTGGATTCCTGCTTTTCTGCTTCGTTGCTTTTCCTGCCTTTCCTGCTTCTATACTTGTGCGCCTTTCTACTTCTACTAGTTCTTTTTCTGCAGTCATGCGTTTTTGCTGCTCTACTTCCTGCTCCTCTGCTTCTCTGCTTCCCTTCTTTCCTGTCTCTTTGCTTTTCTTCTTCTTTTGCTTTATTCTGCCCTGTTTGCACTGTATCCTAAATGAAAACCTAATGAAACCCAAAGACAGCCTAAAGAAATCCTAAGAAGAAACCCTTAAATGAAACGCTGAGAAACTTTAAAGAAACAATAAAGAAACCTTGAAGAAACCCTAAAGAAGCCCTAAACGAAACCCTAAAGAAACCCTTAGATACCCTAAATGAAACCCTATAGAAACCTTTAAATGAAACCCTAAAGAAATCTTATGAAATTCTAAATGAAACTCGAAAGAAACCCTAAATAAACCCTAAAGATACCCAAGAGATACCTTAAATGAAACCCTAAAGAAACCCAAAATGAGACCCTAAAGAAACCCTAAATGAAACCCTACAGAAACATTAAATGAAACCCTAAAGAAACCTTTGAATTGAACCCTAAAGAAATCCTAAATGAAACCCTATAAAGATACCCTAGAGATACCTTAAGGGAAACCCTAAAGAAACCCTAAATGAATCCCTAAAGAAACCCTAAACTTAATGAAACCCTAAATGAAACCCGAAAACCAACATGTAGCAAATACACAGCAAAATGATGGGTTGAAGTGCCGAAAGTATAGCAAATACCTTGCAAAATTGAAGGTTAACATGCCAAAATGTAGCAAATACTGTGCAAAGTGGAAGGTGAACATGCCAAAATGTGGGAAACACCATGCAACATGACAGGTTCTAGTATATTGCAAATACAAGGCAAATGGTATCAAGAAAGAAATAAAAAATAAACCTGATCTAAAAAAATCCTAAGACAATTCTTCACCCCCAGTCTATTTTCAGTCCTTGGCTGCGGAAACCGGCATCGGAAGGAGATGCGACAAGAGATGATGCGCGCTGAAATTGCAGATGAGATGATGGAAGAAGGCAAGATCTGGGAAACGATGGGAAACAAATATACATGATACATAGTGAATATAGTGATACTTGGATTTGGCATGGATGATTGTCAATAACTAGTCACCATGCTCGGCATTTTGGATCCACCCACGCTGCTGGGTTTGTTGTCCTGTCATGTCCTGTCCATGACTGAGTAGGTTTTCGTTGTGCCACTCCCATAATAACCCTAAAACGTGTGTCTTTTCCTTTGACACTCCACGCCAATAACGAAACTGCGTTTGGAACCCTACTTAGGACCAATTTGATCCCAAAACAACGGTTTAGAGCCATTTGGAGCCTGCAAAGTCGCCGCAAACAGCAGATTAGGCCAAAAACGATCAGCTCTAAAATAACGAAACAAACAACTCCCACCCAATTCTTTTGAAGCCCTCAAGGCGCGGAACAGTGCATGGAACAAAGTCAATCGAATCGACATGTTTGCAACGAATTCACAAACTGGCACAATAGAGCTCCAACCATACGAAGAATGAGCAGAAACCGCACAAAAGGACAACTAAACCAGACATAAACTGAAGAAAGACACAAGGTACCAGTGAGTACGGCACCAGCCCGCATTTTGTTTCTTTGGCCGAGTACGAACCGACCTGGAAAAAGACCACAAAAATGCCGCAGTTTTGAGAGGAATAGAATGGAATAGATACTAATTAAAAAATCTAAAAAGTTTACTCCACAAAACGGGATGGTTGAAGGAAAAAAATGAGTTGGTTTGCACTTAGTTCAGTGCAAAAATACTTCAAAATATGCGCAACATCAGTGAACTCGTTGTGGAAAAGGATTGCAACCATGCCACGCAAATGAAATTTCATGATCGATGGTTGTCATTTTAGACACAGTCTTAGTTGTCACGTTGACCCGCCTCTCATTCCGCTTCGCACACTTCCAGAAAGAAACGGTGCAGATTTGATCGGATTTGTAGATTCTTATGTCGGTGTGGGTTGAGATGACCTTATTGAAGCTATGTCCAGCTCTGTGATGAGATGTTGTCTTCATTGTTGCCGGTGTTTTGGACAGGTTTTCAGGAATCCGATGATGAGACCGAAATCGATTCTGCGGTTGCCAAAGTCTACGAGGAAGTGCACTTCCGATTGTCAATCGTTGTTTTGAACATGTTTCAATTGGTCGAAGCTAGAGTAGCTCTAGGTCTAGGTATGCTATCGAAAATGCAATTCACAAAAGACATTCCTCAGCCAGATCAGACGTTAGATTCTAGTTCAGGATTCGCAAAGAGGCCCATATCTCCAAGACCACAGAGTTGCTCATTTCTAGATACATAGACATACTTAGAGTCCGCTAGAGACTATATATAGTGATGCTTTGCCGATACTTTCGTTTTTTAGTAGGAAAGACCTTTTTGCATTTTTTCGCCACATAATATGCTTTTCAACACTTGCTTGTCGATAGGTCCATGTAGAGTAGAGATTGTCCATTACAAAGGGCGCCAGGGTTCCAACATGAGATCCTGCGAAAGTGTTTCTCTGAGTTTGCGAACATTTTTTATTTTTTTTTGGGTGGTGAAAGATTTAGCGAAAGATAACGAAAGATTTTAACATGAGACCCCCGCGAAAGATAAACGTGGGGTTGGCAAAAGATTCACGAAAGTATTTTTTTATTCGGGAAGAATGGCCGTTTGCAGATAAAGGAATTTGGATCAACCGCCGACTTGCATACTATGGAGGGATAGGCAGAAAGATGTGACGGAGTTTTTTCCTCGAGTCTGCGATCCAGGAGCTCGCCCTCGACAAGTCACAACTGCTGGATACAGGACTCGCCGGTCGGACTCGCCAAAGTCCTCGCAAGCACTGAGAAGCTGACGGTTTTACTGTCTTGTTTCAGTATGTTTCAGTGGCAATCGAGCATCCACTTTGAGGATTGATTGTTTCGTTTCTCGTGCTCCAGCACACTTCAACACGCTCATGATATATTTTCCCTACTTTAGGGGTCACGAGTATTATTTGTTGTTTTAACCTCACGCTGTTTTGGTATTGACATTGACTTTGGAGGCTCTGTGGTGTCAGTTATTGATGCTGTTTGCTTAATTACTTCGTGGTTCGACCCAGACATGTTTTGTCCCTTGTTAATGTCCAATTGCTTTCTTCAATCATGAATCATGGCATCTATCTTTGGTTCATTCATACAATTGTTGTGTGCTTTAAGCTTTCCTTGGTAGTGCTCCCTCAGTCTAAAATGTCTAAATATATTTGTATCATTTTGTATCACCATACATACATATATATATATATATATATAAATATATAATTTATATATAATTGTATATTTAATTATATAATATATATATATACCAGGGGTACCAAACGGGTGCCGTAGTGGGACCCCTTAGCCAAAAAACACAGTGGGACCCCTTATTTTTTTAGGTGGTTTAGAGGTAGTTTGGAGGGTTCTTGACCATG
>Ga0126342_10005940_pt1 | contig 21493 bp, 26 predicted proteins | sample Cyp1metagenome_FD_92528 | JGI IMG/M metagenome (GOLD analysis project Ga0126342, IMG submission 92528) | Coral microbial communities from Lord Howe Island, Old Settlement Bay, Australia - Cyphastrea 1 metagenome | ecosystem: Host-associated > Invertebrates > Cnidaria > Coral ... | reverse complement strand
TATCTAATCTATCTAATCTATCTAATCTATCTAATCTATCTAATCTATCTAATCTATCTAATCTATCTAATCTATCTAATCTATCTAATCTATCTAATCTATCTCATCTATCTAATCTATCTATCCTATCCTATCCTATCCTATCCTATCTATCTAATCTATCTAATCTATCTAATCTGTCTAGTCTATCTAATCTATCAAATCTATCTAATCTATCTCATCTATCTTTAATCTATCTAATCTATCTAATCTATCTAATCTATCTATCCTATCCTATCCTATCCTATCCTATCTATCTATGGGAAGGCAGTCAAAAAAATACTTAGCTTGCCGGCACCGCGCACCGGCATCCGAAAGCAGGACAGTCTAACAAAAATTGTCGAATATGTGGCTACTAGTATGATCATCCATGGTCTAGTTCCAGGTCATCTAAAGTCAGGTAATTTAACATAGCTACCTACACATAGCTATTGAAAATGCCAATTTATAGTTGATTTAACCACTAAATATGTTGATTTTCATTGATTTTCCATAGCTATGTTAGGTGACTAGATGCATCCAGTCAGCTTTGACAACAGTCATCTGAGGCCGCCCGGCTCCCCAATCTTCTGGCCTGGCAAGACCTCGCCGTCTTCAGGCCTGGCCGAAGCAAAAACCTCCGGGTCGAACCGGGCTCCCTGTTGGGTGAATGGCCCTGTTGGGTTGAAAAACAAATCTATGGCACTATGGCCCAGCATTGTTTTCCAACCTACAAATGCCAGGATGTCTTGTCAAGTTTCCCATCATCCCTGTCTGGGAGGCTGCAGACTGGGCGACACCAGTGGGATCCACTGAGGCTCTCGCTCCACGACCTCTGCCTTCACCAAAGCGGCCGAAGAAACCTTGCCTGGGGCCCCAGGAGCCCCGGGCATTCCGCGGAAAGAAAGTCATCCTCAAAGAGACAGGTGAATTCAGTGTGATTTCTTACCCATGTTCTTAACAGAACATGATCATGGGAAAAGAACATATAGGTAGCCAGCGAGCAAACAAATCTGGGCAAAACAGGTTGATTTGTAAAACAAATGAGGAAGAAAACACTTACATTCCATTACATTCCAGAGAGCGACGATACAAACATGTTGCAAACCAATGTTTCATAGGACAGCCAACGGGCCAAAATGGCCAAAAATGGGCAGCTACAACTGGGATTGATCCTGACCGTACAGAGGCCAAGCCTTCTAGGGACGTGTTTTGCCCAAAAACTTCATGTTTGATCGTCACTTTCCGCAAAAAAAATAAAGAATTGCTTAAGGACCTCAAACACACACAAAAAAAACACATAGATTCCCTTCATCGATTACCCAGTCGTAGTGGTTTTCAGTGGGAAATAAACCATGGCACTGGTGGCACCTTTTGGTGCTGCTTTCGACTTGGCCTTGACCTGGATCAAGTCAACCCCAGTATGTATCTTGGAGGGGTCACAAAAAAAAAAAACAATAAATGGAGCAACTGTTCCTGCTGTTCACGCCAATATATACCCATTGAATTTGGATGGATCAAATCTATATATATATAATGACTTAGCATTTTCCCAATCAATCAAGATGGCCTTCCAAACCCCAACACACTATATCGTTTCAACATGGGGGATACCCCACAATTTTCAATTATAGGTGAACAATGTAACAAACCAAGGGGTTTGGGGTTTCATATTTTGACACAACCACTGATTGCCATCCCAAAATATATGAAAGTTAAAGTCGGCAACCAAAATCCTCCATATATACACTTATAAAATATAAACATCTTTAAAAAAACAACCACTTGAGAACCTCAATCAAACCCAGGTCCGTTCCGTTTCCGGCCTTGGGCTTGGCCTTCAACAGAGTCACTTGCGTCTTCGCCTTGGCCTTGGCCTTTGCTTTGGCCTCGGTGCAGCTGCCTGGCAGCCCGGCCGCTGGTCATAGCTACATCATCTACATCCAGCTCCAATCAACACATATCACAGAAACACATCGAGATACACCAAGTCTCAGACTTTTGCCTTGGCCTGCGAGCATTTCCACATGAATGAATTGCAGCTGCCAGCCGTTGCTCAACATTTGTTTCAGCAAGATGCTGGAATATTTGTGAAGCTGTTCAGGGTCACGCAAAAACCATAGCCAAAAGGGCATACATAGTCCGATCTCAAACTCTGCATTTCATGGTTTAATTAGTCGGAAAGCGTCGAAAACTATTGGGAACACCTTCAAGAGCAAATGGGTTGACCATAGAAAACCAATGGGGAGTGCAAGTTGGAACATCTTGAAGCCCTCCATTTCTATCCATTTACTTGAACATACTTGAACAACATCCAAAGCGCAGCATGTTTTAGCCTTGGCTTTGGCAGAAGCCTTTGCTTTGGCCTTTCCTTTGGCTTTGGCCTTCGCCACCTGATCCAATGGCAGTCATCACACTGAACAGATCGGTTTTTGGCCTTTCATACATTCGCAATCCTGCTTATATCATCTTATATTATATATATATTTCATACATCTATATACGGTGTGTATAACATGTATGCCATGTAATCCCTTCCCCCTATTACAGTACTACCCCCCCCAAAAAATAATAAAAACTAGGGTCCATCAGTCCATCTCTAATTTTGGGAAATTTCAGATTGGCCAATTTGACTTTTAATTGATCCCCTTTAGAAAACAATGTTAAAATAAAGCTACCATTTCTGGGTTTTGCCCCCTAATAATAAAAACTAGTTTACCCCGGGGTGTTTATTATTGGGGTCCATCCGAAAATTTTTAATTTTTTATATTAGGGCTTCTAATTTATTATTCGGGCCCGCTTTGAAAGCCAATTTTTGGCAATATTTTAATTGCGTTATATAAGGAAATTTAATTGATTTTGAAATCAGAAAAAACGTGTTTTATTATTAAGGTTTTAAATTTATTAATAGGGTCTGCATCGAATTCATTTTTTGGCAATAGTTTAATTGCGTTATAAAAGGAAATTTAATTGATTTTGAAATCGGAAATAGTTTTTATTGTTAAGGTTTTAAATTCATTAATAGGGTCTGCTTCGAAATCAAATTTTTGGCAATAGTTTAATTGCGGTATAAAAGGAAATTTAATTGATTTTGAAATCGGAAAAATAGTTTTTATTATTAAGGTTTCAAATTTATTAATAGGGTCCGCTTCGAAATACAATTTCTGGCAATATTTTAACTGCGTAGTTATAAGAGGAAATTTAATTGATTTTGAAATCGGAAACACATGTTTTTATTATTAAGGTTTTGAATTTATTAATAGAGTTCCCTAAAAATAAATAACCCCCTAATACCCCTAATAATAAAAACTACCTGAGGATACCTGAGGTGTTTATTATTTGGGGATGGGGGGGGGTTTAGTATTAGGGGGAAGGGGTTATTTACATTCTACATCTAGGAAAATTTGAATACTTCTCAGACCTGAAAAGGACCCGTTTGAGGTCTCTCCTAGGTCGGCTGCCAGGAAGCTGCGGCGTAAAATCTCAAGTTTACGATAATTCCCCGTTAAACTAGGTACGCTAAATAAATATACCACATGTTGACATACTGGAAATAGTATTAGGCAAAGAGAATACACGACATCAATTTTTCGATTGCTTACTGCTATTCTGGTGAAAGAATGTCACTACGACATCATGTTGTTAAACTCGCACTTGCGGATCCAATATCAGCAACTAGACGCAGCATTGCGCTCAGTTGAATATGATCGATTCCACCCCCCAACAATTCAACACCGGCAACAACAAAGCCCCAAAGGAACAAGTCCAACATTAAACTGCTAAACCGTGGGTATTTAATACTTATACAAGGTGATGCCCCATAGTTAGCTAGGATGATTTAAACGTAGGCTATAGGATTTATGGTAATGATACGCCACCTTGTAGGGGACAAGGGATCTCTATTACAAACCCGACAAACCCCTCCGGCAATCAAACATGGCAATGGAACTTCGGAGCAACTACAAATGATTTTCCCAATCAAACCTCCACTTGAAATTTATAGGGGACTTGTCCATTCTAATCATTTTGCCATTAACAAAATCCATGAAATCACCATTTGTCATAGGGAAATCACAATTTTTCATAGGGAAATCACCATTTGTCATAGGGAAATCACCATGTGTCATAGGGAAATCACAATTTTTCATAGGGAAATCATCTTTTTTCATAGGGAAATCACCATTTTTCATAGGGAAATCACCATTTTTCATAGGGAAATCACCATTTGTCATAGGGAAATCACCATTTTTCATAGGGAAATCACCATTTTTCATAGGGAAATCACCATTTGTCATAGGGAAATCACCATTTTTCATAGGGAAATCACAATTTTTCATAGGGAAATAACAATTTTTCATAGGGAAACCACACTTTTTCATAGGGAAATCAGAATTTTTCATAGGGAAATCACTATTTTTCATAGGGAAATCACAATTTTTTATAGGGAAATCACAATTTTTCATAGGGAAATCACCATTTTTCATAGGGAAATCACCATTTGTTTAAGGGAAATCACAATTTGTCATAGGGAAATCACAATTTTTCATAGGGAAATCACGATTTTTCATAGGGAAATCACAATTTTTCATAAGGAAATAACAATTTTTCATAGGGAAATCACACTTTTTCATAGGGAAATCACCATTTTTCATAGGGAAATCACCATTTTTCATAGGGAAATCACAATTTTTCATAGGGAAATCACGATTTTTCATAGGGAAATTACGATTTTTCATAGGGAAATCAACATTTTTCATAGGGAAATCACAATTTTTCATACGGAAATCACACTTTTTCATAGGGAAATCACAATTTTTCATAGGGAAATCACCATTTGTTTAAGGGAAATTAAATTTTTCATAGGGAAATCACCATGTTTCATAGGGAAATCACAATTTTTCATACGGAAATCATTTTTTTTCATAGGGAAATCACAATTTTTCATAGGGAAATCACCATTTTTCATAGGGAAATCACAATTTTTCATAGGGAAATCACCATTTGTTTAAGGGAAATTAAATTTTTCATAGGGAAATCACCATGTTTCATAGGGAAATCATAATTTTTCATAGGGAAATCACAATTTTTCATAGGGAAATAACAATTTTTCATAGGGAAATCACACTTTTTCATAGGGAAATCAGAATTTTTTATAGGGAAATCACCATTTTTCATAGGGAAATCACAATTTTTCATAGGGAAATCACGATTTTTCATAGGGAAATCACCATTTTTCATAGGGAAATCACGATTTTTCATAGGGAAATCACCATTTTCCATAGGGAAATCACAATTTTTCATAGGGAAATCACACTTTTTCATAGGAAAATCACAATTTTTTATAGGGAAATCACCATTTTTCATAGGGAAATCACCATTTTTCATAGGGAAATCACGATTTTTCATAGGGAAATCACCATTTTTCATAGGGAAATCACGATTTTTCATAGGGAAATCACCATTTTCCATAGGGAAATCACAATTTTTCATAGGGAAATTACGATTTTTCATAGGGAAATCAACATTTTTCATAGGGAAATCACCATTTTTCATAGGGAAATCACAATTTTTCATAAGGAAATCACACTTTTTCATAAGGAAATCACCATTTGCCTATATAATTGGGTTGTAAGAAATGGCAGTCCAACGGCCTGGCCTTTTGCGACGCCAAGACCATGGACTGGGACGCGGCCGTGGCCGCTTTTCCGTCCTGGCTGCACTCAACGGAGGTTGTTATGGGAAAATCAACTTTAAACTGGGTTTTGATATGGTCTCCATGGGACAATATCTATAAATGTAAGATGTTCCAGAAAGCCATGCTTGATTACCACAGGGTAATCAGTCAATAAAAGGGTGTCATGAAACTTGGAGATGTTACAAGTAAAACAAACAAGGTCCAAGCGCGAACATTGTGATATCACCTGTACACAATGGTGATTTTGAATTTGGATGTAGCATGATGCAGCCAATGAAGCTGTGGGACTCAAAACACGAATGGGAACAACACGAGGGTCGGTTTCGCCGAATACCACTATCATCTTTGCTTCCCTCAACTCCAAGCTGGACAATGATTCAACGACGGAAGAATCATCTGTGACCTCCCAACAAATTGCCATCCAAGTTCCGCACGCTCTTCTGAGAAGCACCTGCTGGTCTTTTCATTCCTGGAGCAATCAGCCCAAAAAATGAAGAAACTGCTCATATTCATAGCTGATCTGTAAAAATCCTGGCTTTTCTGATTGAGGTCTTCCACTTTCCGGCAATTCAATTCATAAATTTGGCACTCAATCGACAACGCTTTCAGGTGGAAACATTACTGTATCAGCCATCTCAGTGGTAAAGCATAGGGTTGATGGAATTTATGACTTATATATATATATGCGTATACACATATATAAGTCACACATATATATATATGATTATATATGTGTGATTTATTGATGTCTACTGGGAAAAAAAACTGATAACACTGGTAACTTCTGTGAAAATAAGATACCAAACAAATAATAAACTGAACGGGGATTTGACGATTTGACTTGAACATCTTGAACAAGTGATGTAAATGGATGGGGCAAGCCCTGTCATGGAAAAAAACAATAGAACTGCCAACTAAGAACTGTTCCACGCTCTGTTCCGCGTTTCTGACCCCAAAACAAACATGGAGCACTGGAACACGTGGAACAAAAACTCAGAACATGTGGATCAAATGACTGAGAATTAGTATGAGGGACCTGTCCAAAATACCAACACTGAACACCAATCAAGAAGTTTGGTTGGCAAAATCTCGAGACATCTCTAGACCCCCCAGTTCTACCAAAATGATATAGACATAAAAGTGGTATGTTATCATTGTTATCCCAGAACGTTGCTATGTTTACCCATTTTTTATGGCTTCAACTGGAAGGTCCCAACGGGTCATCCATGGCGCGTCCTCCCTGGGATGGCTGCGTTTTCTGCGCACGTTGCGATGCGGTGGGCGACAGGGACACCTCCGCGCCCGCCTGGAACATGTTGGAACGTTGGGAGAAAGGATAGAAATTTGGTTTCTGATTACCCATAGGATCCATGTATGCTATATATGGTAACATTTACCATCAATATACCCCAAATGTTAGCATATATACCATCCATACACGGATCCTATGGGTTAATAAACCGCATTCTTGTACTTTATGAATTCTAAGTGATTTCGGGCTGAGCATGTTTGAGCTGTGAAATTATGTGACATACAATTGTGTCTCCTATAGGACTGTGTCCAAAGGAAACAAACCGGCACCCGTGAAACCACCAAGGGCCACGCAGTAAATAATACCTCTTGTCCGTCACAAAAGGCATATGTGCTGGCTGTCGCATCTAAGTCCTCGGTATGGGCTGAAGGTTGGAAAGGTTGTGCCTTGACTTCCTATACCTGAAACAACAAGGCAATTCCATACTGACCTCAATCAAACTATATAATTTGCCATAATTTGCCTATCCAAGATGAAAGGCTCCACACCGGTGGTTTTGCCACATCAAATAAAATCGTCATGGGACTTGGGCCCCCCTGGGAGGCCAACCAACTCGGGGTGTTCCGGCGTAGACCTGGGATGCATCTTACATATTGTTTAGTCATTCTGAACATTTTCTGAATGATGATCATCATCATCATCATGATCATCAACATCAAGGTTGGCATCAGCCAATTTTCAGTGGACAAATCTGGCATTTCAACTCCACCAACAAAAGCTTTTTGTTTTGCAAATCCCTTGCTAACCAAGACCTCAGAACCTGTAAAATGTCATGTGATTCAATGTGATCGTCCACCAAAACCGAGCTTGAAATACCTTAAATACTGCTGGTCATCTCTGAACCCAGCGAATGCACATCCCTACGGTTACCTGACGATATGGCCAATTTTAGATACGCACAAATAAAAAAAATGGGATTTGTGGCAGGTCTGCCCTGAAATAGAGTAAATATAGGGCATCGCTAAATCCAATGATTATCAATATGTTTCCTAAAAAGCGAATGATAATCAATGATAATCCATTGGACATTTCCTGTGAAATGTGTCCATTTGGGGGTTTAGCCCCATTTCCAGACCCGGCCACTGCTGGTTCATATCTTCTCCAAAACCCCCCAGGAACCGCACAAGCGCAAGGTGGACTCGGACTCTGCGCCTAGGTGGAAGGCAATTTTCCTCTAAAATCTAAAACAAGTGCGATTCCCGGTCCTAGCCAAGAAATACATGTTTTATAATGTGTTTATTTGTTTGATTTGAGAAAACAATTTTTTTTGCCACAAAAATCCTCCAAGATCGTCATTGGGTAGGGAATCCTTGGGCATTGGCTAAGCTCTCTGAAGACCGCGTAGGCGCGCGCGAAACGCCTGGCAGGCACTACACTGCCGAAATCAAGGCAGCTTTGATGATGTTCAACTGAAAATCCTCAGAAAGAAAACATCACTTTGCCAGTGGTGATGCTAAATGGACCTACCACAGTTGTTTAAATGGAACTTGACAAACTATCAATCGATTGGGTTTGTTGGAAAAACCTAAACCGGTGAAGCGGACAGGTGTTGGCACGTTTTACCCTATACATTCACGTGTTCTTTTGAGCATGTTCATCCCCACTATCTAATCCTGAAAACATGCAGCTGTTCTGACCATGTTCAACAAGTATAGCATCTATAAACAGTTGCTACTAACTACAGCAACTAGTAGGTAAAATATGGTAACATCAATGATGGGCAAATATCTGCCTTCCAGGGAGGTGGCACATTTGCTCAAACATCCTCAACACCAACACCACACAATGTAGTCCCACAGGTCATGTTTGCAATTTAAGTTTGGTGTAATGTAAGTCCACCATTACATGATTTGCATGGCTTTGCCAACAACTTGCAGGTCATGTTTCAAAGACATGTCAAACAAAATAAACAAACTCCTTCTGGTTGGTGGTTTTGAATAGAACCATCCCCTGGCATCCACGGTGATAGGCATTCCAGCGTCCTGGCATAAAAAAATCCCCCAGGTTCTGGTTGACATTCGCAACATCAACTGGGTAACCAAAGGTAAATTATAACTATATGTTGAGAATAATTTGTAATTGGCAACCAAATTGGTAATTACATGTTGAGAATAATTTGTAATGTTCAAAGGTAAATTAGTCTGGTTGGCATCCCCTATTATCCCAAAAGGGGGGGGTAAGTCTGAATAATTCTTCAAAATCAATCAACCAGACGAGCATTTTGAGGATGATGCTGTAATATTGACCCATCATTGCCTTTGGTGCCACCAAGAAATCCTAGACTTCTGTCGTCCTTGCAACTGGGGGTAATGGTTTGTTCGTGGTTCACCCCAGTTAGCACATGGATTACCCATATCAACAAACTGGCATAGAGCTAGTCCAGTTGTAACTGGGGTGAACCAACCCACTTACTAACTGTGTGGTGTGAGGCAATATATTCCATCAAAACTCCAAAAAACATCTCATTGTATTTCCATTATTAGCCACAAAAAAAGCCACTAATATCCCTGTTTAGTTAATCCTATTAAACCCCATACCCTCTGGTAAACTAACATAGCTATGGAACATCACCATGTTTAATGGGAAAATCCACTATAAATGGCAATTTTCAATAGCTATGTTAAATTACCAGAGGGTAAAATCTATGTCAATCCCATGGTATCCCACTCCTGGATTGCCATCTACTCCCACAGAAAGTCTGCAAGAAACCTCAACGGCTGATCCCATCGCAGGCGAAAGGTCTGCGGCTCATGGGAGCCTGGCACTTTTTTAAACGGCCATCACAAGGTGGTGCCCCCCTAGTTATAAGTTGGTTTAAAATTACCGTTAACTATAGGTATATTTCCCATAAACCCTAGTTAACCTAGTTAACCAAGTTATGTGCGTCAATTTAGCTAACTATGGGGCATCACCTATAGGGATTATGTAGGGCCTAGTAGGGAGATTATCACATTTATCATATGGTCTCCATGAATATCAGCTATTTCTATATGAATATATGTGATCCTTATATCATATTTATATATATTTATAGGGGGACTATATGATATCTACACTTTCACTATCACGCTAGTATTTGCGGATATTTAACATAGCTGGCAAATTTACATAGCTATGAAAAATGGATGGACATGGTCCATTCATACAAGGTGGTGCCCCCAACATAGCGTTCAGTTGGTGCAAATAACTCCAATTTCACATAATTTAACTATATGGTTTTTGTAGTTGATATATCATCTATAGTTAATGGGTTTATAACCCATTTATAACTAGGGGGTCGGCGATTTACCGTCAATTTGCCCCTCTAAATCAGTCATTGGTATTATATTATTCATATCTGTTTTTAGATATATGATACTGGCAAGGAGATCATGTTATATTTATCATCACGCTAGTGATTAAATTTGCCATAGAAAATGGATGAACATATATGAACTTGATCCATCTGCAGGTAATTTATCCCTACTGAATGTGATTACCCTCTGGCAAACGTTTACAATCGTTTACATAACTATGGAAAATCGCCATGTTTCATAGGTAAATCAACAATTTCTATGGACATTTTCAATAGCAAACTGTAACAAGTTACCACAGGGTAATCACCATTTATAGTTGATTTACCTCCAAAAAGTGATTTTCATTGATTTTCCAGAGTTTTTTGTATGTTTACCAGATGGTATTTAAAAAATGTTTGCTTGGAAAAAAGTCCTCCCTGTGGCGATCTCCCCTGCACCCATGAAATCCCATGAAGACAGGGGCACCGTCCGCCGCAACGGCAAGAAGATGAAGAAAACTCTGTGCTGCCTGGAAACAGCCGGGTCACATTTTGACTCAGTGGATTTCCCTCTAGTAACGTTGACAAGTTTGCTATGGAAAATCAACATATAGGTAAATCAAAGGTAAAATCATCGAACTAAATGGTCCGTGTTCCCTAGCTATGTTAGTTTACTGGAGGTAGTTGAAGGGAAACAATACAGTTTCCTGGGAGGGAAAAAAGCATTGGTTTCAGGTCAAGATTTCCGGCACACGGACTCACAAGGTCAGAGACCCTTCAAACACCACGGACCCACCTGAAGATTTCCATTAAACCGCTTTGACACATTATTATACCGTATACCACTGCAATTTGCCACTTGCTTGGGTTTCATAATCCTGTGTGTTGATTTTGGAAGGTGTAGCAAAGATTTGTGACCTACAGGGTGTCCATATGTGCCCATCGCACCTGTGAATCGTGCCCCATGGCGTCTCCACACTTAATGAGCCAAAAAAAATGGGTGGCTGCGAACCCAGCAAGTTGCTGACTTTGTTCATAATTGTGAGCGTACTCCTACCGCAAAGTCACAAGTCTGACGTGATAAAATCACTGCAACAAAAATGCACAAATCAAGCCGCCAAAGGTTCCCTTGCCTCCAATGTCTGCATTTTTTTTTATCCAAGAAGGTTGGAAGAAGCAATCACTACACCCAATACCAGGCACATATTTTTCGACGCATTTCAGTTACTTGCAGCGGGTGGCATACCTTGACGCGAGCCGCATTTAGAGTCAACCAGGTGTTTCATCAAACTTGTTGGCTCTGTGATCCAAAACAAGAGGCCATTTTGCATATGGAAATATTTGGATGAATAATATTAACCAATAAGCATACATAGCGATTTATTTATATATTTATAAAATGGAATATTATATAATGATAATGTTCAAACCCACATTAAACAAATGAACAAACAAACAACAAACAAACAAACAAACACACAAGCAAACAAACAAACAAACAAACAAACAAACAAACAAAACTAACTAACTAACTAACTAACTAACTAAAACAAACAAACAAACGAACGAACAAACAAACGAACAAACAAACAAAAATCCTTCTGCATATTGTTTTGGACGGAAACAAATCAGAATGGGCCTAGATGTGACAAAATTGTTCCCAGCAAAATAGCGATTTGACCTCGCAAATGGCAAATCCATCTGCGGCTCAATGGGCCTGAAATGTTCACCCATGCATCTTTCAGTTCCCCTGTGAGTTTCGTGGTTGATGGCTGAATGAATCAAATTACAGCAACAAAAAAAACAGTTTTCTTCTACCAACTCATGATTGAATCCAGGCGTATCCAGGTTATAAAAATTGACAATGCAACATGCTTCAATTCCCAGCTTGCTCATCGATAGTTGAATCCTCCTTTGCGGTGAATTCTTGTTCTCTCCCCATTATTTCTGGTCCATCCATATCCGCTGTTTTGCCTGGTTCCTGATACCATGGGTATATATATATATAGATATATACATACAAATATATATATATATGTATATTTATTTACATATATATATATATAATCAAGCTTCAAAATCAGAGCATATATCTTCCCCAGGTGCGTCGCCCATATATATATATGTATACACGTGTGTGCGTGTATGTGTGTGCGCAAATGCAATAAATAGATAAATTAATAAATGATAGATAAAAATAAAAATAAATAAATATATATATATATACATACATAGTTATGGTATGTTATGGTAGTTTTGCCCCCACATTCCCGGCTCCAAGCTTTACCGAGGCAGGGATGCATTCCGCTCAGGCTCCAGCATCTGAACGGATTTTTGGGAGCGGCGAGGCCATCTCCAGATTTGTGTAGGGTTTAGTGTAGAGCATATATGATGTATAGATATGTATAGTAGGGTTGCGGACTGTACACATCTGTACACTAGAAATGACATGAAATGACCAAATTTGGCGGGCCCAAATTTAGTGCCCCATTTTCGAAATCCCCTTTGAGCTTGCAGAATTTGAAATCACCAGCAGACTTTGACGCAAGCTGAGCCAATGGCTGCAAGGGGACGCTTTCAGAAGAAACCGATGTGTGCATTTCTTTGACACTCGGGGTGTCATGAAGAAATTTATTTTCCTGAATCTGCATGAAATCAAACCTTCAAACATCAAGCCACTTGTGGGGTTCTTATCATGTTGAACTTTGACCACTTGCCCACCACAGTTTGAAACATCCGGCACGGATGAACCTGGAACTGGTACCGCGTTGCGGCGTGACGGCGTGACCCACTGAGAACTGGGCTACGTTGGACAAATGTTGGACTTCGAACTGGGCAGAGATGGAGAGTGAAGCCATGAACCCCTCTTGGGATCTCTTGGGTATTGTGGGTTGCATTCGGGACATTGGGTCTCATTTAAGGGTCCCATATTCTTGTTGGATGATTCATGATGATTCTTACACATTTCCAAAGAAAGATCTGCAATTGAAAAGGTGTGCTGATGAACATTCGCAGGATTGCACTACAAGCAAGCTGTCTGACTCAAGAATTTACGGGAATGCATCAAAATTGCGATATATCTTCGGGTAAACCGGGTAAACTAACAGTTTTCTTTGGACCAATTTATGTGTTCAAAGGATTTCAAAGGTACTTTCAACAGTAAGTCATCGACCTCAATGGACCATGGCTTCCACAAAAATTCCTGGATTTTACCAAGGGCTAGGTTGTCGGTTTAGGTATACTCAACAAAAACGGATTGCTGACAATCAAAGCAATCAACATGTTCAGCCTTCTGGGTCCGCTTGACCCATATGATGGGTCATTCATGGCAGCCTGGTATACATCTGTATGGATGTTTTTTTTCTCACACATGGTACTCCGCAGGTTTCGATCCATCCTAAATAAAACCATTGGCCTGTGAATGAATATATATATGGAAAAATATGGAAACCATTATAGAAACCATTATAATTAATAGAGGAAAATATATGAACCATATGATACCAATATATATAAAACCATTGGCCTTTAATATATGGAGTGATGAGATGGAAAAAAAACAATGGTCTCCCGCAAAAAAAAAAAAATATTTGGTCTTGGTCCCCAAAAAACCTTCGTCACCGACAACCGCACCCCATGCCATCTTCTGTTAGGGGCCTCCTGTGACCGCTGCAGCAAGTGACCTATGCACCTGAAGAAGCAAAGCTGTGCCGGCCGCATGCAGGAGGAGGACCCCTAGATGGCTAAGTTGATTGATAAGCAGGCTAGCTAAGGTTTATCAGGGATATTCTGTAGTAAAACAGGGTGCTTTTAACAAACGTATAACTTGGGGGCTCCTTGCTGTGGGATATTCACCAATAACTCATGGTTTATGGCCATTCAAAGATGGACATTCAACCCATCATTCTGTGGGGAGAACATGGGGATATCCGGATATCATGGGAATCCTGGGCCGTGGGAGATTAATAACAATAATATAACAATAGCGTTTGTCATGGGAGATTAGCGGAGATATACCTACGATTTGGTATACCGGGCAAAAGACTAGCAGTGATTGGCAAATATAATCGGAATATATGAATACGTTGATAAAATGTTATAAAACATGTATCACCAGCGATACATGATGTGTATATAGCTGTTAGGCTTAGGTATATACTGCAACTATCTGTAATTAACTCATTTTTGTGAAAAGGGAATTTAACAAACAAGGGATGCAATGAAATGGGGCTATGGCTAGACAGGAACTCTGACGAGAATATGGGAATGCATGTGGATAAATGGGGTAGGTCGGAGAAGTGCAATTTGAATTGGAAAGAATTCATGAGGAATCTTCTTGGGCCATGGGGGGTTCCATTTCAAATCTCTTTCTCTCTCTCTCTCTCCCTCTCCTTTTCTTTGCCTTTTCAGGTGAGATTCATCAGCTCTCTTGCATTTTCTTGGCCTTTCGCTTTAATTGGTTGGCACTTCCAATGTTCATGCAGCATTTGGGGCTGGTCCAAGCAACGAGGTTCTTGCTTTATAGATCTTTATAACACGATCAGGTCGCGGCTTTTCCAAGTCCAAAGCAGTGCTGCTCAAAGCATTGGCCTCAGACCATAGAGAGAGGCCAGAGCTATTTTAAGAAACATGCACGGTATGATTATCATTATCAGAATGTTACTATATAATACATATATATATATGTGTGTGTATATACTAGGTATATATCTTATAATATAGTATGTCTTCAACGTTCTTCAACACTGCACAGAAACTGATTACAGTATACGTACGAGCAAAAAGTCCACCAAACCCGGCTTTCCATCCGGGAAACTTCCGGTTCGGGGAACTCCTAAGGGATTTCTAGCCACATCGAGCCCTGAACCCAAGCCAACCCAAGCAGATCTCTGAACCCCGGCCCCGAAAGACCAAAGAATATTGGCCAGCTCCTGTGGTTGAACCTGGCCATGGCAGCCCAGCTACATTGGTTTTGGCTGTTGAGTCGGGGGTAGGTGAACCCTGGGGGTAGAAACCACACACAAACAAGCCATCAATCTACCATGCGACCTAGCCCTAGAATCGGCAAGAATAAACCAAGACAAAAAGCCAAGTTTCAACAAACAATTAGTTTCTCCTGGCATTATCCATTGCCAATCTTAGATACTGGTACCCTGCAAACAAATCAAAGTCTTAGCTGGTTAGTAGATAACCCCATTGATACCAAGAGAATAAAGGATTACACATGATTAAACTATCTATTCAAGGTTGACTTAGCCTAATGACCTAGTTTAATGAATCACCTCACATTGGATTTGTTTCAAGGGCTACTAATCAGCCATATTCAGCTGCTGCAGGCGGCCAAGCAGTACATAATTAGTACAGCAGCACAAGTCTGGTTTGTCGTTTCAAGAATTAGCCAGTTGGAATTACAATCTCAAATAGAGTTGAAAATAACATGATACCCTCCTGCCAATTTCACATAGCATTCATATGGAAAATGGCAGATGTCCTTGATGATATACCACGATTTACAGTTTGAACATGGTGAGAGTTCCAGTTTGCAAGCTGTTCAATGTCCATGCTGTTTCATCCATTCAATCCCATTAAATCCGTTAAAATCCGAATTCGCTCATGGTTAAACCATGTTAAACCACCACACATGACCATATTCTCTAATGTGGGTAAAACAATGTCATAAACCAGCAATGACTGGGAATGGTTCAAAAACCGCCTACAAAAATGGTGATGACTAGGGGATGGTTTATGACATTGTTTTACCCACATTATAGGGTAGGTGGTATATCCCACATTAATATTGGGATAACCACATTGTCCCACTTAAAATCATTAAGAGTCCCAACTAATCTCAATTACCATCTGGTTATTTAACGTAGCTATGGAAAATCACCATTTCTAATAGGTAAACCATCTATAAATGGACCATTTTCCATGGCTATGTTAAATAACCAGAGGGTAATGATTGTTTTACCCACATTATCCTAATCTTACCCCAGGTCCTGGTGACACCCACAGAACCTGGTGGACTTTGGAAGTCAAGGCCTCACCGGCCATCTGAAAAAGCTCCACATCCTGGCGAGTGGCGCCAAAGTGGCGCCCCGCACGCCCCCGGAAAAAAACAGGTTTGTTTATAACCCCATCTAAGTAGAGCAGAATAGTATAGAATAATATAGATACATCATTGATATATCATTGATATCATGATGTATCTATCATATATGATTACACTTACTATAAATCAATTGAGGTATACGCATTGTTGGCACCAAGTTTTTCATGCCATGGTTCTTGCAGAACTGCTGGGCGACCCTACATGCAATCGGAGCTTCGCCAGCGCCCATGCCTGGCTTGGTTTGTCTCCGAATGCCCGGGAACACTATGGGACTTTCTGAAGCCTGATTTCCAGCAAAATCCAAGTCTGGTATAGAAATATACATAATCGCACTATCAGATCCTTTCAAAATCCAGTAGACTCAGTAGCCTGCAATTGTTGCCCACTGGAAGCCAGAAGCCACTCTGAGCTCACCACAGTATTGGACCACGTTCGAATTGCAACCTGTGGTGATCAATCAGTCTCTGATCATTCTGAAGAAAGAGGAAACCAGTCAATGCCACTGTTTTGGTCATTCTGTGTTTGATTGTGTTTTTTGTTGTTGAATTGTGTCTTTCCAAAATCAACTTTCTCTGTTGAAGCCGGGGTCATAAATCAATGTGATATTTCGGAGCAAAAGACATACCCATCGAAATCCTGAGATTGCCAGGCTGGATCAGGAATGATTAGAGCCAAGGAATCTAAGAAAAATACAATCAGTTTCTCGCTGGTACGATGGACATTTCTGTTTCTGGACTGAGTTCATGACTGTTTTGAGAGGGCCCGGCACCCTCAAACAAAAAAAAATATCCAAGGTTGGACCCCATCGCCTGTAACTCGATAGCTTGAACTTTGCAAAGATCAATCAACTGCAAGAGCATACCATTGCATATGGGAAAAAAAAACGTTTGAACAGCCTGGACTATTTCATACTTGTTCCTTACCTCTAAATGCCTGCTGCCTTAAAAAAAATTAGCACCCAGCACTGCTTGTGGATAGCCAGCCTGCTTCCTCGATCCTTCAAGCGCTAAGGCTTGAGATAGCCTCGTGGCGAGGAGCATCCCCGCCAATCGTCTGGTTCTTCTCTCATTTAAGATGGCCATCTGGTGGGCATTGATGGTACACCCAATTTTCAAATATCTGCATAGTCTCTCTACACAAGTCTCTGGAGCCATTTCTCCCAAGTTTTGGAGCCTACCATGGCCTACCTTAGATCTTGACAAAAAAAGTCTTGGTATGTTTTCGTGGCTCCCATGTTGTGAGGCGGAACTTCAGGTTCCAGCTTCTTTTGCAGCCTCACGATTCGGGCTTCCGGCTCAACTACTCGACAACCCATGGGGAGAACAAGGCACAGCATCCTAACAGGGGTTGGATTCGATATTTCAATGGTAGAGTGGCAAGCAAGGGAAAATGGGGTGAGTTCTGCAGACCTTGGGACATAATCAAGACATACCCAACCACAGTTTGTGTGAATTGGAATGTCGGAGGGTGCTGTGATATCAGAAGGCAGACCCTTTGTGGATTATCAGCTGAACGACGCCCAAAAATACCCAAAAGTATTGTACAATGATCTCGGAAAATTACGGGTGAAAACCCTGGCCCCGTACCAAGAATAAGAAGAGCTTGTGCTCATGAAAGCTCATCCATCACAAAGAAAGGTCTCACAGGTAAGATATTGGCTTATCCTCACATTGACATGTCAAAATAAGCTGCGTGGTATGTCCATCAATCGGAGTCTTTATATTAGATATTTATAATTTGAATAGAAAATAGATCCCTACTACTGGTAGGATGACCATCCTCATTGATGTGAAAATAGCCCATGTTTTGACCGTAGGACATATATGTTGACATCACTTGGAACCACGATTGCGCAGTTGAGATCAGTGCAGCTGCCATGTCATGGCTTCAGCCAAGCAACTGTTGAGACAAAGCTCGGGACCTCGAAAGTGAAAATGAAACTCCACAAGAACATTTTTTGAGCACAAAAAAAAATCAGAAACCTTTGTTCTGGGGTTCAATGTGAAACCGCAGGGATGCAGCTGCTTCAACAATGATCCAACGTGTTGTTCACACCGTCATTGCGTCATCATTGATATTGCGTCATCATTGATTCGTTTCCTAGGAGATTCAAAGGCGTTGCAACCATCTGACTGGGAAGCCGGCTCTCTCTTATGGCCAGTCTCAGTAAGCCGGCTGCTTGGTGGTTTGAAACACCAGAATATGACCATCCCCCACAGTTGCCAAGGGGAAATGGAACTGCCTTCTACCTTTCCTGAACCCTACCTCCGAAGAACTTTAGTCATTGAAAGCCAATTGTTTTGGAATCACATCAGGAAACATCACATCATATCCACAGTTCTGCTTGAAGCCGCACTGTTGCAGGAGTATACTCTTCATTTTGAATGAAACCCACCTTGTAAAAGAAAAGGACATCTCCAAGCCCCTTGCCGCAACTTTGGCCAAGCGATGCATTGCTGTGACCTGAGCTTGGCCAGGGGTTACCTGAAGGTCTTTGCTTCGACCAGATCTGTAAAACGATGAATTTACAAAGGGAAAAAGGGGCCGGAAGTCCCTTTCTGACTGGTTGACGGTTGAGCCACCCGTCCCATTAGGAACCGGAAAGAAGCTGATATAAAACACATTTACCCTAAAATTGAAAAGAAACAAAAGCACTAGGTGGGGATGGGTCACAAAACAGTCAAAACCTTTGATGGCCGCTGTGCTCCGGAATTCGCCCAACATCGCCAACAAAGAGCCATTTAACATCATTTAACCAGGTCTCATCTATGCCTTCCCCATCCAAAACACACACACACACACGCATGTATATACATATGTATATATATATATATATTGTACCACAAGTCAAGTAGAGTCAATTCACATCTTCATCCCAATGAATGTGGTCACTTTTTCGGACGAGATCATTGACACCGTAGATGTCCCCAGCATAGGTCGCTGCCATGTTCACCAAACTCAAGGATCCATCGGCCTCAAATGGGGCAGTCACACCTTCATCCCTATCTGTTAAGGGAAGCACGTGATCGAAAAAACGGCCCGAAAAAAATACCGTATTTTGATGTATTTGGGTGTTCCACCTGATAATAAACGAAAAATTGAAGAAATGGTTCATCCTTCAACTTGTCAACACCTATATCATGAAATGTGACTATAGTGATTAGGGGATGGCATTATCACTACTTTCGAATCATACATTTCTATCTATATGTAGTCATGACCTAACCCATCATGACCCATCACCCGTTTCTTCCTTTTTTACCTTTCAGCCACAGGAGACGCTCACGAAGGTCTGGTTCGGCTGCTCCCTGCCCTTGAACAACTCACCGTGATTTTGTAGGGATGCTAGACTCCAAAGATCGGGCAGCATGTTTTTCAACATATTCTGTTGACCTCCCCAGTAGCAAAAGTGCTATATATATGAAGCTCTGTAAGCTCATTGCGGTTGTGGCAGGAGGCTTTCTGGTGGCCATTGGTGGCCGAAAGCTAGTTCGACCCGCTTCTTTACGTGAAAATCGCAGGAAGTTCTCTTCACAGCCGCCGTGGGTAGCAGTGTACATAACAATACATAACACGTATACATGTAAAATGTGTCATTCATCTATCTACTTATCTTACTTCATTCATGAAGTAATCCAATTATTCTATAGAATTGTGTCAGTTTCAAGTATCATGGAGTCATTGCACCAAAGCTACAGCTGGAGTGTAAAGACTTCCCCCAGGGCCCAGGTTTTGTGGAACTTGTGAGAGGCTCTTCCTTTCCTTGAGGACTGCGAAATCCTGATCAGTCACCAATATTCCTGCTACATCTTAAGTGAACGTGGCAACAGTTGCTGATTTTCCTAAAGCTGGAGAAACTATGCCAATTCCTCTCATATCAATGGATCGGTTCAAATTTCATGGGATAAACCATGGTTTCTTGTAGATGTTCCCCTTAATTGAACCAACCCATGACACCCAAAAATATCCGATTGAAAAATGTAAAAATGTGACACTTCACCTCATCTTCCAAACATAAAACGAGCTTGCCACAGCAGGCCGCCCACTGGGCCCACCCTCAGATTGCAGTGACCTGCAGAGAACCAACCAGCCGGACCCGGTGGCATTGGTTGGTCTCACATGGGTCAAAAATAGGGCACCCGGCACCCCAAAGTCCACTAGTTAGAGATCAGTGTCCCCATGAACATTGCCATTTTGGATGTGCACCTCATTTTCAGACAAACCCACACGGGCTCCAATAACTCTGGCTTGAGATCTTGCCCGAATGCGTAACATACAACACGACTTTCGTGCGGTCAAGCGCCCATGTAAAATCAGTTTGATACTTTGGACTGATCATTTCGAGGAGTTGAGAACCATGAAAATCATGAAAATCAACACATTCACGTTTTTTTCCAATGGAATCCTCCATTTTTTGGAGGATTTCCCAGCTTTCCATGTTTGATTCCCAAAGGGTCCTTACAGATTTCAAGGCCCTGACAGGTCCGACACATGCTAACCCAATTATAAATCATCCAATTAATATGTATATATCTATGTATGATGCAAAAAAATATTTCCCCACATATGTTCAAAAAACAATTAATATCACAATTATATATATGATAGATATATAATCCGTTTGTTATGTTATCCATTTGTTAACACATACATACTGTGGATGGTTGCGAAATCCTGCACCAACTTGGATGCTTCATCAACCCTATAAATAATGTGATGTTTACCATCTATCAACTGGTGCAGGATTCCTTCCATCCACAATATATATATATATATAATATGTATGTATAGATATATATATAGAGATAGATATAGATATAGACATAGATATAGATATAGATATGAACATTGATATAGATATGTCCCAATTATAGATAGAGTATATATAATCCATTTATTATGATATGTATGTATATATATATATCATCTTATGTTATCCATTTGTTAATAAACATGCACATATATATATACCCTAGGATTCCAACCACCTGTGAAACAAAGGGGTTTAGTAGAACCCCCTTTGTTTGTTAGGCCCAAAATACTATTCTAGCGAGTGGTTCATTTTCTTGTGTGCTCACCCTT